>Ga0156381_146_pt1 | contig 52326 bp, 28 predicted proteins | sample RifOxyA3_FD_108025 | JGI IMG/M metagenome (GOLD analysis project Ga0156381, IMG submission 108025) | Elusimicrobia bacterium RIFOXYA12_FULL_51_18
TCGCTTACATAGCGTTGCTATGCCACGCTCTTCGCTCCTTGTTTCGCTCCAAACCCGGCCAGTCAAAAGTAAAGGGATTTGCGAGACACTGCACTAGGTTTTCAGCCTTAAGTCTGTTCTAAATATGAAAAAAACAGAACAAATTTTGCGCGGCATGGCCAGGGAGAATCCCGTTTTTTTCGAAAACCGGGAAGCTTTCCTGAAGGGGCTTCTTGAATCCACCGCTAAACTTTTTACGGCTGAACGCGTTTCCTTTTATTATTGCGATGAAAAGAATGGGCTTTTGCGCCTGATGATGCGGCGTTTCGGCGGGGCATCGTTCGAAGCCGAGGAAAACGTGCGTCTTTCACCGGATTCTCCGGCTTCGGGAGTGCTCGGGTCACTTACCCCCGCGGCTTTTAAGAACAAGGCCGGTTATTTTCTGTTGGCGCCTTTTCGCATAGAGATCTATTCCTCCGACGCCCGCCGCGAAGCCCCTCTTCAGGGCCTCGTCAAGCTGGAACGTTCCCTGAAAAAAGGCAGGCGCTTTTCCCCGGCTGAGGCCGCCCTCGCGCACGAGTATATCGGCGAGTTTATGCGCAGCTATTACAAGGCCGAGTTCGTGGGGCTTAATAAAAAATACGCAAAAAACCTGGCCGTTATCACCGAACTTACCGAGATCTTCGCCAATTCCCTGCGTGTGCGGGAGAGCTTTAAGCATATCCTGTCCGGTATCCAGACCTATTTCGGTTTTGATCGTGTGCGCCTGTACCTTATAGAAGAGAACGGGCAGAAGCTCAAAGGCGAGCTTAGTTCCGATATCCGCGGCCAGATCAAGAGCATCGCATATGAGGAGATCCCGCTGGAAGCCGGCGCCCACCGCTTCGCCGACATCGTGCTGGGGCACAGCTCCGGCGTATTCATGGAGCGTTATAAGGATTGCGTGCTTTACATGCCGCTGGTGGTGCAGGGCGTGACCATCGGCCTTTTGATAGTTGATAATCTGTTAAGCCAGCAGAAGATAGAGCCGGGAGAACTGGCCATGCTGAAATCCTTCGCGGGGCAGATAGGCCTGGCGCTGGACAATGTCAGGCTCTTCGACAAAGTTGAGGAGCTTTCCCTTTACGATGAATTGACCAAGCTGCCTCTGCGGCGCTACTTCAATCAGCGTTTCCAGGAGGAATTTTACCGCGCCGAGCGTTTCAAGCAGCCGCTGGCCGTTATCTGGGCCGACATAGACTATTTCAAGGAAGTGAACGATACCTACGGCCACCAGATAGGCGACCGCGTGCTCAAAGAGGTCGGCAGGGTGATACTTTCCAATCTTCGCAAGATAGACTTCCCCTGCCGCTTCGGCGGAGATGAGATCATTATCCTGCTGCCGCAGGCCACCGGGGCGGAGGCGGAGAAGCTTGCGCAGCGCCTCGCGGAGGAGATCCGTGAGATCAGGATCCCCGTGCCGTTTTCCAGGACCCGCGAACTCATGGTTTCCGTGAGCATCGGCATTTCCACGTTCCCGCAAGACGCCTCCGCTATCGAAACTCTGCTTGAAAAAGCTGACGACGCCCTGTACTGGGTTAAATCCCATGGCCGCGGGCGTATAGCCCTGGCCGGAGAAGTGGAGAAGCTGAAAGCGGAGGCGAAGAAAGAGAATATGGGGCAGGGGTAAAAAAATTTTGAAAATGTAATTTATGAAAACCACAAAAAACACGATCCCGGTGTTTATCTTTGTCTCCGCGCTGGCCTTTGTTCCGGTTCCTCCGCCTCTTTTCTCCGCTTTTGAAGATATCGGTATCGGCGCCCGCGGCCGCGGACTCGGGGATTCCGTCACGGCCCTGGATGACGTCAACGGCGCGCCGCTCAACCCGGCCCTGCCGGGGTCGGCCAGGAAATTTGAAACCGGAGTGCATTTTGAGGCCGGCACGCGTTCAAGTCTGGGTCCGCTTGATTTTGACTCCTACGCGTTCAACGCGTCGGTTCCCCGCATGGCCTATGGTAAATTCGGCACGCTTTCCGTCCTCGGCCGGTACAGAACTTTCAGCGATCTCGGTCTTAAAGAAAAAACGTTCAGCCTCGGGTGGGCGACCTGGCAGTTCCGGAAATCCGGCATGGGGATACTGGATATCGGCGCCGGCCTTAAATTCATGCAGCTGGCTTCGGCTGATACCACAGATTCCAATATGGCCCTGGGTTTTGATCTGGGCGCTATGTGGCGGGGAAGATCCGGGAACAGCGTCGGCTTATCGCTGCTGAACCCGACCAGGCCTTCCTTTAAAGCGGGGGCCCTTAAGTATAAAACGCCGTTTTCCGTCCGCCTGGGCGTAGCCGAAAAGCGGGAAGATTATACTCTCACGCTGGATATCGTCAGCCGTTCCGGCGTCGCCGCCGGCAATTTCAGCCTGAACTCCGGCGTAGAGTATCGCTGGCGCACTTATCGCAGCGGTATCTTTGCTTCGCGAGCCGGGCTGTCCCTGGCGGACAAGGCTTCATTCTTCAGCCTGGGCCTGGGTTACAGGCGTCTGGCATCGGAGATCTCGTATTCCTTCCTGGTCCCGGTAAACGGGGCGATAGTGCCCGGCCATGCCCTGAGCGTCAATATCCGCTTCGGTGACAAAGATCAGGAGTCCGACTATGAAAGGCTTATCAGGCAGGAAGTTAAATACCGCAAGGACCTGGTTGAGGCTCTGGACGAATCCTCCAGGCGCGAAGCGGTCCTGCGCGACGAACTCAGCGCGCTAAAGGAGGAGATAGATAGTCTTAATGCCGGTCTTAAGGCCGCCCGGGAGCAAAAAGCCGAGGTGGCGCAGGCCAGAGAAAAACTGGAGGCCATAGTGGAGCGCCAGCGCCGCGCGCAAGCCGAGCTTCAGTCCCTGGAGAAGAAGCGGCGCGGCGACAAACTGGCTCAACTGCAGTTCGATTTCAACGGCGAATGGCAGGCCTATCTTAAAGTGAAGGCCGGCGGCGCGCCAAAAGACGCGCTTAAAGGCGCTTTGCAGAGGCTTGTAGGCCAGTATCAGGGCGCCGGTATAGACATCAGCCGCGCGACGCTTGAGCTTCAAAAGATAGTGCAGCAAGGGGAGTAAGGAATCCTAGGAGCCTGTCCGACATAAGGCTTTCATGACGAAATTGCCGATTTTGAAGCCGAGCCGAAGCGATGCGAAACGAGCAGGCTCCAATGAACCTGTAAGTTGAGCAGCGCGATGGCGCAGGCAAAAAGCGGCAATTGTAGGCGAAATTGCTTATGTCGGACAGGCTCCTAGTTTTTACATTTACCGCCTTCAAACCTCCGGTCTCTAACCCCTGGCGTCGTAATCTTTTCTTAATATTTATTTCATTCCCGGGCAATATAGGACTGGTAAACTGGAACCAGAGACGGCTGGACCGCTGTGCGGCGGAGCGGCCGCGCGGCTTTGCAAAGTGAAAAGGAGACTGTTTTACCCGCTGGTGTTTCAGGCGTTCGGCTGTCCGGCGGTCCAGGCGGTTTATTTTTATGGAAAACAACGAAATAGATAAACAGCTGGGGGAATTGTGGAAAAAGGCGACCGGAAAGGAGTATGCTCCGGAACCGGCCGTTCCATCCTCGCGGTTCACCGAATCCCATATTGAAACCGTGCAGTTCCTCAAAAACAATTTTTCAAAAGCCGAAACCCAATGGAAGCGCCTGCTGGAGGTCAAAGAAGCCAATATCCGCGATCTAAGCGCCCAGTTGGACGAGACGCGCGCGCATTTGGGCGAACTGAAGCAGCATTATCAGGAGGCGCGGGAAAAGATCATCAACGAAGAACTTGCCGCGGCGCTTAACCTGGAGGAGTCGGGTAAGATCCTGAACGCGCAGAAGAAGAATCACGCCCGCGAAGCGGCCCTGCTTAAAGAGGTCCTGGAACGGACCAGAATAGAGATTAACGGCATGAACGAGCGGCTTGAAGTTCTGAGAGCCGAGCGCGATTCCTGGAAGAAAAAAATCACCGGCATGGCCGTGGAGCAGTCCAACCTTAAAGATGCCGCGGCCGGCCTTGAGCATAAGCTGGGCGACGCCAAAGAGGCAGTTGAGAAAACCCTTTCAGAACTTCTGGCGGAAAGGCGGGCGCGGCAGGACGTGGAAAAAAAGATAAAAGAATCCGAGAAGAAAACCGCCGAATTGGAATCCCAGCTCTCCAATGCCAAAGCCAATTGGGATGCCGAGCGCAAGGAATGGCGCGAACTCTGGGACCGGGAACGCTCGGTCTGGGAAACGCACCGCCAGGAATTCGCGGTCTGGGAAACCCGTCTGCGTTCTGAGCGTGAGGCGTGGTCGGCCAAACTTAAGGAAGAGGAGGGGAAAGGCCTGGATTATGCCGCCGGGCTCGCCAATACGCTGAAAGAATCTTCGCAGTGGTCGGAGAAAGTAACTCAGATCCTCAAGCTTTACGCGCTAAAGGGGGTGCAACTGCCTTCCGTGTTCGTTTCTGCGGAAAAGACCTCCGCCCCGGTTGCCGCGGCGCGCCGCGGAGTTGCGAAGCTCGTGGCTATGACTCTCGCCGGTCTTATGCTGCTGGGAGGCTTCGCCTGGTGGCTTTACGATTACAGGACCAAAGCCCATTTTATGCTTTTAAGCCGCCAGAGCCTGGACCTGCCCGCCGCCGCGGGGTTTTCCTTTTCCAAAGACGGCCTGTGGCTGGCGGACTGGGATAAAGGACTCATCCTGAAGGACCCTAAAGATCTTTCCACGCTGCGAGTTCTGGGTGGAGCCGCGGGAGAGCCCTTCAAACCGGCGGCTCTGGCCGCCTTTGAAGGCGGAGTGTGGGCGCTGGATATGGCCCAGCTAAGGTTCATAAAGAAAGATCTAAAGAACGGCGCGATACTGGAATCGGCCAAGACTCCCGGCCCGGCGCCGCAGGGGGTTGCCTGGGACGGCTATAATCTCTGGTCGTTCGACGCGGCGACCGGCCTGTTGTACCGCTATGGCCTTGATCCGTCAGCCGGGGTTGAAGCCAGTTTTGAATTGCCGGCCGTAAAAAGTCTGGCCGCCATGCAATGGGTGGGCGCGGAGCTGTGGACGCTGGACACTAAAAATTATCTGAGGCGCTACGCTTTTAAAGGAGGCGTATTTGAAACCGTTTCCTCGCAGAAATTGAAGATATCGGCAACCGCTTTCTGGACCGGCAACGGTTATTTCTGGACGCTTGGGAACAGCGAGGGCATGGGCGCGCCCAAAATAGCGAAGTATAAACTGAAAATGTACTAGCGCGTATGCCGGCGCGCGTGAAACTAAGATTGATTTTATAACGGCAAAATGGCAAAATTAATAACATATATATTATTGTGCGGAAATCGGGGCCGGCTTTTTAATGGACCATGTGTCCGGTTAGGGGTGCGACAAAGAGGTGCGATTTATATGAATAACAAGCTATTCTCCCTGTTGACGGCCTTGTTTTTAGGCGTTTTTTTAACGGGCCAGGCGAATGCCCAGCAGCTTTATATTTCCAAAGTGGCGGCAAAATATGATGTGGGCCAGAACGACCGTTATTGCGCCGGCTCCCTCACCCGCGCCGCCACCGACGGCATAGATGTTTCTTTTGTTACGTTGGCCGACACCAACGGGGATAGCGTTAATGAAGCGGTGGATCCGCACGATTGGTCGGCCAAGATAGAAACCGAGCAGCCGCGCCAGACGGCGGGCAATCTTAATATATATCCCGGCGGCTGTCTTAAGCTTTGCGCCAATATAACCTGCGTCAGCACCAACGTGGGGACTTTCGGCATAGACTCTCTCACGTTCGAGATCTTTAAATTCTCCTCCGGGGCCTCCAATCCCCTGGACCCGTCCAGCACGCCGCCGCTGAGAACAATAGCCATGTCTAATGTGGCCCAGTGTCCCGGTTATCAGTCCACAGCCTACACCATAGGCACTTATTGCACCGCCTGGGACGGCTCCTATAACCTGGACGGTGTTTTCGGCAAAACTAACGGACAGTTCGGTTTCAGGGCGAAAGTGGAGACCAACCAGGTCAACCCGTCGGTCGGCAATATCAGCATAACCCAGACTTCGGCTTATCCGTCGGAGACCCAGCAGCCGATAGGCGTGGATGTGATCAATATCCATTCCGTTAAATCCACGCCCACGATCGTGGGCAGGATAACCGGCGTCGCGGCTCAGCCGTATAATCTGCATTACCGGCTCAGCAAGGACGCGAATGTAAATATACATATTCATCCCACCACCTCGGCGGCCGCGATAGTCGGCGCTCCGATCAGGAACATCATAGACGGTTTGCCCAGGGTCGGAGAGGGCTCTCCTAACGGGACGCTGACCAACGGCGATTTTTGGGACGGACGGGATGAGGCCGGCAACATCGTATCGACCGGAGTGTATATAGCGTTTATAAACGCCTCGGGAAGGGATTTTTTCGGGCTTGACTCCGCGTACGGCGCCACCGCCTATATATCCGTGGATCCGCTGCAGATAACGGATGTGGCGATCAAACCTCTGGGCGCCAGTTCCACGGACCAGGCGGTTATAAGTTATCTCCTCACCGAGGCCGCCACGGTTTATGTGGGCATCTATTCACCGGGCACGTCTTTTACCGATATCAACACTTCGTCGCCCACGGTGGCGTCCGGCAGTCTTTTAAGGCTTATTGTCGATCAGAAAACGGGCCGGCAGACGGAATCCACTTACTGGGACGGTAAGGACTCCGCCGGCAACATTCTTCCCGACGCCGACTACACTTACGCCGTCTGGGCCTCTTTGCCGACTTCGGCCGCGTACGGAGGCGTTATAAGGACTCAGAAGTTCATGAACGGCATAGTGCCGGTCGCCCGCGGCCTTGTGGTCAGCTTTATTTCCCCGTCTTCCACGGTCATGGGCTCTTCGCCGTCGGTGGCCGGCCTGGATCCGTTCTATTTCCGCTACACCCCCGTCAGGGACGCCACCTTCAGTATGAATATCCTTCCGCTGAACAGCACCGCCCCGGTAAGGCATCTTATCATCAATCAGCCGCGGTCCGCCCGTTTTGAAGTGCGGGAAGTCTGGGACGGGAAGAATGATATAGGCGAGTACGTGCCCAGCGGGGTGTACCAGGCCGAATTGATTTCAAGGGATTCTTTGACCGTCGGCGGCGCTTCTACCACCACCGTCCGTTTCCCCGTGGACATGTTCCGCATTGTGGACGTCAGGACCACGCCGCTCATGGGCGGAACTTCCGATACCGCGACCGTCAGTTTTGAGATGACGCAAATGATGTACATGGATCTAAAGATCTATCCCCCGAATGTGACCATCGTCTCCTCCGCGACCGTGAATCCCGCGGACTGGCCGCTAGTATCGCCCGCGTATACGCTTGTCTATCGCGTCTCAGGGATGCGCCCGGGGCGCTTCAGGATCACCGAATACTGGGACGGCCGGGACACCTCCGGCAACCCGGTATCGGACGGCAGATATCCTTTCTCCCTGACGGCCCGCAGTTCGGGTACGGCACAGGTGATGTATGCCGCCGACAGGGTTTATGGATACGTTGATGTGACCAGAGGACAGATCATTTTCACAATGTTCGATATCGTTCCCAATATTCCCACGCTGTACAATTCTTCGAATACCATCACGCTGCCGCCTTATGAGATAAATTACATGCTCAGCCGCCAGGCTGAAGTGAGGGTGGATATCCTCAGGCAGGGGGAGGTGGTGGCCGTTGTCGTTCCCGTGGACCCCGCCGCGACCTATGAATTCAAAGAGGGCGCCATCCCCATCAAAGAATATTGGGACGGGAAATGCACCACCAATACGCAATGGTGCGCGAAGAACGACTTTGTGAGCGGCGGCGCCTATGATGTAAGATTGATCGCCAACGATATAGGCTCTATCTCCGCCGGGGCCACGGTCCAGCAGACCATAGACGTGCACCCGCTTCGGATCTTTGATCTATCCATCACTCCGATGACCCCTGAAACCCAGGCCGCCGTTATCTCCTACCAGGTTTCCGAACCGATGACGGTCGTTACCAAGATCTACAGGCCGGGGACCTCCCTCGCCAATTGCACCAATCTTTATGAAACCAGGGACGGCTGCGGCGCCAATCTTGTTAAAATGTTCGCCGGGGTCCGGCCGGCCAGAACTCCGGTAACCGAATACTGGGACGGAACGGACCGTATGCTTACAAAAGAGCCGGACGGCAACTACATCTTCAAGATCTACGGCTCTACCAGCACAAACAGCGTTAGTATGCTGACCGGCCAGCTCGCGTCCGGCGCCGGGCAGGTGGAAGACACCATAACGGCCAATCTTCCGGTGGTCAATGGCCCGGTCAGCAACGATGAACAGCTTGAGAAAGATACTTTTTTCTATCCCAATCCCTATACCGGGGTGGACGGCAAGTTCCATTTGCCCATATATGCCACTTCCGAAGTCACTATCAAGATCTATAACCTGGCCGGAGATCTGATCTACACCTATGCTTCGGGGCTTCAGGGTTCCGGGCAGGATCTGCTTGTGCGCTGGCCCAAAACCAACGATTCCGGTAACCTTGTGGCTCCAGGGGTATATTTCGCGCTGATCAGGTATGAGGGGCGCGACGGCGGGAAAGGGGAGCTTCAGATGGTGAAGAAGATACTTGTCCCGTAGCGGCGACAAGGCTGAAGGCTGAAGGTCGAAAGCTGAAGGCTGGATGATTATTAGAGGGTTATTCATTATGGAAAGCGATAAAAAAAATCAACCGGAAAATATGGATAGGATTTTAAGAAAAGTCCTTCCGCTGGCTTTATTCCTCGTCCTTTATTCTTCGACCTTAAGTCTTGTCCACGCCTCGGACAGCAAAGCCGGCACATCCGGCGCCGTGTTTATGAAGATCCCCACCGGCAGTCCCCGCGCGCAGGCCCTGGGCAACTGCGGCGTATCTATTGTTGAAGGCAGCGAGGCCATGACCATAAACCCCGCCGGTGTCGCTTCCTCCCAGATGCGCGAGGCGGCGTTCGCCTACATGAACTGGTTTCAGGACTATTCAGGGCAGTACATCGCCTATGTGCACCCGGTAGGCCAGTCGGTTATAGGCGTGAATCTCGCTTCTTACGGTATAAAAGGTTTTGATGTGAGGGATGCCGAAGGTATCCCGCTTTACAGCGAAAACATTAAAGTGAATCATAAGTACGCCACGCTGACGCTGGCCAAGAGTTTTTTTCTGGAGCGACTCCTTTTGGGCGTAAGCGCCAAGGGAGTATGGGAAGATAACTACACGGCTAAATACCGCAATACGGTTTTTGACGGCGGGATAATTCTGAAGGTGGGCCGCAAGCTCTCGCTTGGCTGGTCTGGCGCGAATTTATCAAGCAAGGGGGATGCGGTGGTTAAAATAAACCGGTTAGGCGCCGCCTATTCCTTCAACCCGTTTTTAACGACTTTGCTGGAATCCAAAGGCTATTCCGACCGCCATGCCGCCATCGGCGGCGGGGTGGAAGTCAGCCTCCCGGAGGAGGTGCTGCAGGTTGGCCGCGTCAGCTTCCGCACCGGATATGTCCAGTTTTCAGGCGCGGACAGCTACGGCAAGAATTACACCGATAAAACGCTTGATACTTTAGGCTTGAGCGAGGCCTATGGCTGGACTTTCGGCGTGGGCATATACAGCGCGCAGGCCCTGGGTTTCGGGATGTCGCTGGATTACACGATGGTTCCTTACGGCGCGCTCGGCCGGGCGAACCAGCTTATGGTGAAAGTGCAGTTTTAAGGACGCGGGGCTTTGTGGTCCGGCGGAGTTTTGACAGCGGTGTTTATGAAAAACACGGCATATAGGATGAGCCGCAAACTTTTCAGATTCCCCGCGCTGCGTTCTACCGCGCGGCGCGGACAGACGGCCATAGAATATTTGCTGGTGACGGTTTCGCTTCTAGTCGTTTTTGTGGTGATGTATCAGTCCCTGCAGTGGTATTTGTCCGGCGAGTTCACCCGCGGGGGGCTTATAATACTTCGGATGTACAAAGAGGATGCCTGGTGAAGTCGTATCTAATCGGCTTGCGATGCTTGGTTGGGGTCGTAACAAAGGCTTATGGCCTTGGGACGACCAAATAAATGCTTGGAGGATCAGTAAAATGAACAGACTGTTCAAGATCAGGAAAGGTCAGAATACCGTGGAATATCTGCTGATGTTGGCCGTGGTCGTGGGCGTGGTTCTTATCGCCGGTATGGCGCTCAAAAACTACATGCCCGGGCTTTTCCAGAAGATCCAGGGTATGATAAGCGGCGCGGCCGGCAGTCTTGGCGCCGGCGGCGGGAATCAATAACAAATTTCCGGTGACTGCGCGGAAAAGACGCATAGCGCGCAAAAACGGGACGCCGGTTTCCGGCGCCCCGCCTGGGGTATAGAGCCGCGGGTGGATGCCGAGCAAAACGGCAACCAGCGGCCTTGTGCTTGCGGCGCCTTTTGCGCGGGTATTGGAGGTCGCGTGGCTTTTAAAGGGTCATTAGTATTGTCCCGGCTGTCCCGCCGTATCTCCAACGGAGGGCGGGTCGGCGCGGATCGTTCTTTGAAAACTGGGAAGGGGCAGGTGACGGTGGAGCTTATGCTGGTTCTGCCCGTTTTCATGCTATTGCTTTTCTTCATTATGGAACTGGGCAATCTGGCGTATCAAACCCTTTTGGTCCATCATTGCGCCTATGAGCTGGCACGGATAGGCTCGCTGGTGGCCGGTCCCAGGGGAGGGAGTTCATTCAACGACTCCGATAAAGGCAAGGCTGAAATAAAAATGCGATCCGCTCTGGGTAAAATGTTCTCCAATGCCGGCCAGATCCAGTTGAGCGCGGAGACGGAATTTACAAGCCTGGACCCGCAGGCGCGGCAGCATAGGAATGAGGACCTGGTAGTCAAGCTTGTTTTCCCGGCCAAGCTGGTTTTTCCCGGTTCCAGCTATTTTTTCGCGGATGAGCCCAAGGCTAACCGGACATACGATATCAAGGTACAGGTGCGCATGCCCATCGAGAAGCCGATGTTCCAGTAATTTATCATTTATTTAACAAAGCCGTAATCCGCGGTTTCTACAATTGGTCTTGGTAAGGAGAATGTGTTATGGAAAAGAAAGGTGTCCTGGTCCCGGTAATTTTAGCCGTTTTCGCCGCCAGTATATACTGGTGGGTCCTTACTTCTAAAGAACGCTCCCTTGCCAGAGCGCAGGAGAGCGCCCAGGTGCTGGTCGCCAGATATGATCTGCCCGCGCGCACCATCCTTAAAGAGGATCTGGTAGAGATAGTTAACATTCCAAGACAGTATATGCAGCAGGACTCCCAGGAGATCCGCAGCGCTTCCGATATCAAACTTGTCGCCAATCTGGTGACGGCCGTCAGAATCCCTAAAGGCAATCAGATCACGCTGTCGGCGCTGGTCTCGCTCAGTCCGGAAGCCGGCCTGAGCGTCAAGGTCCCGCCCGGTTACAGAGGCTGCGTTCTGCCTATGGAAAACGAACTTATGCGCCTTATAAAGCCGGGAGACAGAATAGACGTGCTGGTGACTTTTGACGCCGTTATGGGAGACAACCGTAAGGAAAAAGTGACCGCGACCATTCTTCAGAACGTGCTGGTTCTTGGCGTGGGCACCAACCTCGGCCAGGGGATGTCCTCCATCCAGGCCAAGGCGAAAGACGCGCAGGTTTCCGCGGACCAGGCCTTTTCCGATAAAGGGGTTATGAGCCTCGCGCTTAATCCGGATGAAGCCCAGTTCCTGTCTCTTTGCCAGGTGCAGGGCAATGTTACCGTTATCGTCAGAGGCCTTGGCGACGTTGAACTGCATCCCATGGCTATAGCGAGTTTCAAGCGGCTCATTAAATAGGAGAATTACTATGCTAAAATTTCACCTTTTCCTGATGGCGCTGGCCCTCGCGCCGTCCGCCTGGGCCCAGAAGAGCGAGATGGTCGCCGTCAGCGCCGATATCGTGGAGATCAGCGGTTCCCTTCATAAAGAACGGGGCTTCTCCTGGCCGATGGATTTTGTTTTCGGCGAACAAGCCATTCCCGGCATCCTGACGATGGGGGATTTTGAAAGAAGGACCCTGTTAGCGACCACGCTTAAGCTTATGGAGACCGAGGGTAAGGCGCAGATCCTGTCAAACCCCAAGGTCATCACTAAGAGCGGCACTCAGGCTAACTTTACCGTGGGCGGAGAAATCCCGGTCCCTTATTCCAACGCACAGGGCGTGGGCGCGGAATTTAAGAAATTCGGGGTCATCCTTGTCGTTTTGCCGGTTATAGTCGCCGAGAAGAAGGATACGGTGGACGTGCAGCTGCAATTGGAGGTTTCCAACCCGGACTATTCAAAACCGGTGCTGGTGGGCGGCACGGCGATCCCGTCCATGATCACCCGCCAGGTGCAGACCGAAGTGGAATTGAAGAGCGGGGAGACGCTGGTTATCGGCGGACTTAAGCGGAGCAACAGGAACGTCGCCGTCAGCAGGGTGCCGATCCTCGGTTCCATCCCGCTTCTGGGCGCGTTATTCAGAACGACGGTCATAGACGAAGAGCAGAGTTCCCTGTTCCTGTTCGTAACGTTCGATATTATAAAGTAGCCGGACGGCCAGGCGGCTGGGCAGCCAGACCGCCAGGCATAAAGCCATCAGGCTCCCAGCGGTCCGGCGGAATGATTGATCTTATGGAAAATATCGATACAGCGCCGCGAGTCATAACTTTCTCGGGCCCCAAAGAGGGCGTGGGTAAGACGTCCGTATGCGTCAACCTGGCCCTGGCCTGGGCGAATTACCAGAAACGGAACGTTCTCATAATTCCCCTGGATCCGATGTGCCGTCAGGAGCAGGCGATGATCCTGGGACTCACTCCGCCGTCCATGGCCGAGATAGTCAAGACCCTGGGGCGGGAATCCATCAGCGCCCTTGGCGCGCTGATCAGGGGAAAGGTTCCTATTTCGCCTTACGGCGTGGGCGTGCTGCCGCTGGCCAAGAAACGCTCCGACGTGGCCAGAATGTCCCCGGATATGATCCTTCCGATCCTCTCCAGGCTTTCGCAGTCTTTTGATATTTTTATAGACGTGGATCCCTACTTCCCGATGCAGGTTTTCGCCTTTGATATCTCGGACCTGGTCTTTTGGGTGACCAATTCCAACGTCTCCTCGCTCAACGCCACCGCCGCCACCTTCCGCGAGATAAACGAGCTGCATTTCCCCATGAATAAGTTTGAGATCATCTGCAACCTTTACGATATGCCGGGCGCCGTGGCTCCCAAGGAGATGGAGAAGTTCTTCAAGCAGATGAATAAGGATGTCCTGGCCTTCATGCCCTGGGAAGACTCCCTGCCCGGTTACACAAATCAGAATAAGATCCTTATAGTGGAGCAGCCGAACACCCAATGGGTGAAGATCCTCCGCGTGCTTCTGGGCCGCCTCTCGGAACTTAAGCCCGTGGAGAAACAGTGGGTTTCAGGCGTGGTGCCGGCGGAATTTGCCCAGGGGTCGGACATGCTGTGGCGTCAGATGAATCGCGAATCCGAACCCGTTCCCGGGGCTCCCAGGTCCCCCCAGCCCGCCAAGAGCGCGGCCGCGGTGGATATGCCGGCTTTCTGGGAAGAACTGAAGATCAAGATGCACAAGGACGTTGTCACCGCGCTGGAGACGGAGCGTATCAAAATAACGGACGACGCCGCTCTCAACGAGGCGACCAGGAAAAAAGTGGACCTCATCATCAACGGCCTTCTGCAAAAAGAGACCGCTATGCCGCTGACAAGGGAACAGCGCGTCAAATTTATCAATGAACTTCTGGACGAGATCCTGGGCCTGGGACCGCTTGAAGAGCTGATGCGGGATCCGGCCGTCACCGAGATCATGGTCAATGCCCCGGACAAGGTGTATATCGAAAGGGCCGGCAAACTGACGCTGACCAAATATAAATTCAGGGACGCCGAACAGATAGTCCAGGTCATGAAGAGGATCGTGGCGCCTCTGGGCCGGCGCATAGACGAATCCGTGCCGCTGGTGGACGCCCGTTTGAAGGACGGCTCCCGCGTGAACGCCATCATCGCGCCGCTGGCCGTTTCCGGGCCCACGCTGACCATCAGAAGGTTTTCATCCAAGCCGTTCACCGATTCGGAACTGATAAAGAAGGGGAGTATTTCCCAGGAATGCGTGGATTTTCTGAAAGGCTGCGTCCGTCTGCGCAAGGATATCATTATTTCCGGCGGTACCGGCACCGGCAAGACCACTTTCCTTAACATGTTGTCCAGCTATATCCCGGAAGACGAAAGGATCGTCACTGTGGAAGACGTGGCCGAATTGCGGCTTGAACAGGATCACTGGGTGCGCCTGGAAAGCCGCCCTCCGAACATCGAAGGCAAGGGGGAAGTCACGATCCGCGATCTGGTGAAAAACTGCCTTCGTATGAGACCCGACCGCATAGTGGTCGGAGAGGTCCGCGGTTCCGAAGCCCTTGATATGTTGCAGGCCATGAATACCGGTCACGAAGGTTCATTGGCCACCATTCACGCCAACACACCCAGGGACGCCCTTACCCGCATGGAAGCCATGTGCCTCATGGCCGGAGCGGACCTCCCCATCTGGGCTTTGCGCGAGATGATCGCGTCCGCGGTGCATATGGTGGTGCAGTTGACCAGGTTTTCGGATGGTACCAGGAAGATCACCGCGGTTACCGAGATCACCGGCCGGGAAGAAAACCAGATCTCGATACATGATATTTTCAGGTATCATCAGACCAGCATAGACAAAGACACCGGCAAGGTGTTGGGGCATTTTTCGGCTACCGGCGATCCTCCCAAATTCTTCAAGGATTTTGATACGCACGGTATCCCCATGCCGATAGAGCTCTTTTGGACCGACGAGCAGAAGCGCGCCCGCGGGGTCAAATCGTAGAGGCCGGGCCGCCGGGATAAATAGTTCGGGCGCGCGAAATTTATATGGAAATCAGAATTCAAGGACAAAAGGGCCGGTTTGCGCTCCCGCGTTCCCGCGCCCGTGTGCTTGCGTCCTTTTTTGCTCCCGTGTTTCTGTGTTCCTGCGCTCTTGCGTTCCTGGTTCCTTGTGCCGGGGCCGGAGTTCTTACCAGGTCCCAGATGGAAGAGGTGAACTGCTCGGCCACCAAGATGCAGCTGTTTTATTACTACCTGTCCCCTGAAAAGGATGAGAAGGTCATGAAAAACATCGTGACCTGCAAAGGCGTAAAAAACACCATCACCATGCCCAAGTGGATCGAGGCCGCCGTTCCGGCCATGGTCTCCAATAAAGTCTGGCGCGATCCGGCGGAGGGCGAGATCTCCGAGGCGGCGCTCTGGCAGACTCCCGTTTCCATAATTTATGAATTTTTGGAGCTGACCAAAAAAACCTTCCCGCGGGAAGCGATGGGAGCGGAGATCTCCCCGGGCCTCCTGATCAAGGAATACTCCGATATCCGGATACGTTTCCAGATGTCGCTGGACCGGCTATACCGTGCCAAACGCTTCGATTCCATGAACGGCCGCGGGCGGCCGCTCCTCGCCTCTTTTAATCTTATTCTGAAGGAGATGGAGAGCATTTCGGACGCCATCTCAAGCGCCGACAGGGAGCGCTATGCCGAAGCCGTCACCGCTATAGCCGTCATCAGCCAGGATGCTTTCGTAGTGCTTTTCAGGGCGCCCCGCGTATATTCTCCACCCGGAGGTATTTCCAAGGCCCAACAGGCCGTTTATACCGCCGCCACTATGCTGGGCATCATTCTTGTTTTTCTGTCGGTCAGGCTTTTCTTCATCATGAACGAGGAAAAAACCGACAAAATGGTGGCCGATTACTCGACTAAGGTGGACAAATGGACCAATGACTTTTCCAGGCAGTTTATAAATATAAGGGTGCATTACCTGGTATTTATCCCGGCCGGAGTTTTCGCATTGATCGGCCTGTTGACCTTTAGTCTGCCGGCGTTCATGTTCCTGACGGCGCTGGGGATGGCGGTGGGGCTCAGGACTCCCGCTTTTGTGCTGCAGACGATGAAGCTCCGCCGCGGTCTGAAGATAGACGCCCAGTTGATGGACGGGCTGATCCTGCTTTCCAATTCCCTGCGATCGGGCCTGGACGTGGTGCAGGGGTTTGAAATGGTCTCAAAAGATCTCCTGCCCCCGATCGCGGACGAATTCGGGCTGGTGATCAAGAATTATCAGCTTGGCACCCCTTTTGAGCGCGCGCTGGGCGTCATGGAAGAGCGCGTTACCTCAAAGATGCTTTCATATATGATACGCGCTATCGTCCTGCAGCGGCAGATGGGCGGCAATCTGACCAAGGTCTTCGAGCGCATAGTCATAGATATCAGGGAGGAGTCCAAGCTCGAAGAAAAAACCAAAGCCATGACCGCGCAGCAGCGCATCCAGTCCATAGTGGTGGGGATCATGCCCTGGATCATGCTGGGCGTTATGTTCATGTTCCAGCCCGCGGTTATGATCAAATTTTATTCCAGTCCGCTCGGCGCGGGCGTTTTCGTGGGCTGCGCGATCTGGATAGCTATCGGTATGAAAGTGGTTTCGAGCATGGGCAAGATAAAAGTGTAGCAGGGGATTTATGGACGCGTTCACAAAATATTTCCTGATGGGACTTTCTTTTCTGGGCTCTTTAGCGGCTTTCGCGGCGGTGCAGCGTTTGCTCGCTCCCGGGGCGGAGGACCGCTCGGCCATAGGCGACATCAGCGACATGGAAGGCAAGGAGGTTTCGGTCTTTTCGAAGCTGGAGGGCAGTAAGAATTTCCGGGATAAAATAGACCTGTTCTTCGCCAAGAGCCTGGGCATGGAGAAGAATCTGGAAGAGCGCTATACGCTGCTGGGGCGTCCGTCGAACACCGACCCGCTGAAGATGCTCCACGCCAAACTGATAGTGGCGCTGGCCCTGCCCGTGGTTTTTTACCTTTTGAGCGATTCTCCTTTCGCGCTCATTTTCGCCCCGCTTGGTTTCATCCTGCCGGACGCGGGTTATTATTCCCGCAAGATCCAGGCCAGGCAGGACGATATTATCCATAATTTCCCCACTTTCGTGGATTTGGCCGCGCTGATGATAGAGTCAGGCCTCGACTATATGACCGCTTTTGACCGGATCGTGAAGATCGCGCCGGTCAAGACCAACCTGGAAATAGAGATGGAGCGCACCATTAACGAGGTCCAGCTTGGCTATTCCAGGAGGGACGCTCTCAGGCGTCTGTCGCTCAGGACGGGGCTGCAGGAAGTGCGTTCTTTTGTGGGGCTGGTCATCCAATCCGACGAACTGGGCACCAGCCTCGTGGAACTCTTGCGCAATTATTCCACGGACATGCGTTTCCGGCGCCTCAATAAAGCCGAAAAACTCGCGGCCCAGGCTTCCACCAAGATGCTTATTCCGTTGTTCATTTTCATCTTCCCTACGGTCTTCATATTGATGCTGTCTCCCATGATCGCCGACCTGATGATGGGCGGCATGCCGTTTTAGGGAGGATCGGCGGGGGCGCGGGAGAAGTTGATCTTCTTAAAACAGAAAACAGAGAAAATTTATGAATATGAATACGAAAACCGTCTTAAATGAATTTTTACCCGCTATTCTCTATTGCCTTTCTTCCGTTTTCTGTTTTCTCCCCTGCGCGGCGTCCGCTCAGGGGCAGGCTAAGGTTAAGAGCGAGGAATCGCTTTTCCTTGACCTGCAAAAGACGGGCCTGGGCTCAATGAACGAGCTTGACGAGAAAAAGCGGTTCATTGAGACGATAAAACTTGAAAAGCAGAAGATCCAGGCCAAAATGCTTGTTAACGTCTATGAGAACGCTTTCGACTATTACCGCGCCGGCAACTACGAGGACGCGCGCGATCTGGCGAACAAGATCCTTGCCATAGATCCCAATTTCGAGGATGCCGGCCTGCTGCTGGAGGCTTCGACCCAGCTGCGCGGCGCCCTGCGGCCGGGCATATCCGAGAAGCTGATGCTTGAGGACCGCTTTAAAAGCGCTCTCTCCCTTTATAACGAGGGCCGCATCGTGGACGCTCACAAGAAGATGGAGGAGGTGGTGAAGCTTTCTCCGAACAATATAAAGGCTAAATACTGGCTGACCAAAATAAAGGACGACCTGCGCGATTATTATTTTCAAAAAGGCGACCAGGCATACGCCCAACGCGACTTTAAAGGCGCGCTGGATCAATTATACCTAGCCATCCTGATAAAGCCCAGGGATGCCGGGGTCGTGGGATATATCACCAAAGTGGAGGATGAGCTGCGCCAGCAGACCGCCAATGAAAAACTTAAGGCGGCGCTTGAATATTACGCCCAGGGTAAGCTCAGGGACGCTTACGAGGGCCTGAAGCGGGTGCTGGAGGTGCAGCCCGGAGATTCAAAGGCGAATAAGCTGCTGGCTGAGGTTAAGAACGAGATAGAGCAGGGGTATATAGTCCGCGGTAAGAAATTTTACGGGGAAAGAAAATATAACGACGCCATAGGGGAGTGGAGCGCCGCTAAACCTTACACCGTCAACCTTTCCTATCTGGAAAAACTGACAGCCCGCGCCAGGGAGCAGATGCGCCTTGAAGCCGAAGATAAGCGGCGCCGCGCCGAAGAATCCGCCAAGCGCGCCAGAGAGGAGGAGGAGCGCCGTAAGAAAGAAGAGGAGGAGCGCAAAAAGGCGGAAGAGGAGGCAAAGCGCAAAGGCACTTCCGTAGAGGGCCCCATCCAGACGAAAGGCCCGACCGAGGAAAACCGCATGGCCTCCCAGCAGCATTATCTGGAAGGCTTGAAATATTTCCAGAATTCCAACTATGATAAAGCCCGTGACGAATGGACCGTAGCCAAACAGCTGGATCCCGGCAATTCCGACGCCGATTCGGGCTTGAAACGCATAGATCAGCTTCAGGCCGGCGGGCAATAGGTAATTGCCGGCGGCTGCTGGTTCGGCGGCCTGCGGGGTCAAAAAAGACGGACCCCTGTCACCCCTCCAATTATACCCGCCGGCAACTTCCCTTATGGTTTTAGAATAGTAACCGGGGAGGGGGCCGCCTCGAGGGCGGCCCTATTTATTCACTGTTTTGTAACAACTTTGAAACTTGTGTGTTGTAGAATTTAAGTAGAATTTAAACGGAGGATAAATTTACGCGACTTACTATCAGATGGCTTCTGTGGTTTATCGGCATAGGCATTTACGTCATGTGCCTTGGCGGGGTTTTTTATTACAACCTTTTTAAATGGACCTTCGATGAAAAATTAAAACAGGATATCATTGAAACCGTTAAGGTTTACGCCCCGACAATGCGTAACGGCCTTCTCAAAAGTCCGCAGGCCATCAGTTTCGAGGAATGGGACATCATGCAGGCTTTGGCCAAGGATGAGCGCATCGCCGCGATTCTTTACCTGAGCCGCGCCGGCAAGGTGCGCTGGCATAAGGAGTCGCGGTTTATAGGCAGGTCCTGGGATGAGTTTCAGAAGGATGTCCCTCCGCCCACCGACGCCATAGGCCAGGCTTACCTCGCGAAATTGCCGAAGGTGCGGCAGGTCCCCAAAGAGCCTTTGTATGAGATCGCTATTCCTTTTTCCGTGCGCGGCGAGATCATCGGCATCATAGATGTGCTGGTTTCCAAGGCCGGCGCCGACGTTCTGATAGGCTCGGCTATGCGGAAATATATTTTCGGCGCCATAGGCGTTCTGTTCCTGCTGGGGCTGCCGCTTTATTTTTTCTTCCATCACTATGTCATTTCTCCGATGGAAACTCTCCGGGACAGCGTGGAGACCATCTCTCTTAAGAATTTCGACCTTCGCTTTCCGTCCAAGAAGGACGAGATCGGAGATCTGGCCGGCGCCGTTTCGCGTCTGCTGGGTAAGATGAAGATGGAGATAGACGGTATCGTTAACCGGGATAAAAAATACAAGGACGCCGAGCAAAAATGGTGGAGGTCCCTTTTGACCACCATAGTTCCCGGGAAGGAGTATGTTATAGTGGTGGACGAGAATAACAACATACTTTACGCCAATTTTGAGCTTTCCGGCGGTATGGACGCTAAAAACATCCATTTGCTGGATGTTGTGGACGGCCAGCAGCAGAATCTGCTGCGGCTGGTGGGCCAGGCTTTTGAGACGCCCAATAGGCCGGTTGAAGGGGAGACGGTTTTCCGCAATCAAAATCTCAATGTCAAGGTTTTGCACGTGGGGGAGAGTTCTGAGATGAACCGCACCCTCATTATGTTTTATCCGAAACCCGGCATAAGTATGTAGCGCGCCGGTGGGTGTGGGAATATCGATTTCCCCCAACCACAAACAGCCGGCAACCAACTACCTCCATTCCCCGCCATCCAGCACCTCATATTGTCATTGATTTCCCGAAAATAATTGCTAAAATAAATGAGATAGAGGCAAAGCGCCCCGCCGGCGTTTGGCCGGCGGCTTTATTACGGAGGTTTGCATGAAACTCGAAGTCAGGAATATCAGCATCTCGTCTCTTATAACCTCATCCGTCCCGATAGTGGTGTTCGCTCTGGCCGTACTCGGCGGAGTGGTTACCTTTATGGTGGTGCCCAACCCGCAGCTTGATCCTATGAGCATGGGACAGAAGATGATGTCGGTCGGACTTTTCGCGCTTTTATATGTCATCATCGTTTCGGCGCTGATGGTGTTCATGGCGTTCCTCTACAATATTCTGACGGGGGTTCTGGGCATGAAAGGCGTCGTTCTCGGCATTGAAGAGATCAGCGGGCACGAATAAAAACGGCGGGCGCCGGGCTTTGAACAGCGGATAGCCGTAACTCGCCGGCCGTTAATCACTGGGACTGAGGAGAGCACGTGAAAATAAACATCATTTTCGCCGCAAAAGACTTCTCTCGGGCGTCGCTTATACTTGAGATGCTTAACCGGCAGGGCTATTCGGTCATGACCGCCCACAGGTCGCGTGAAGTTATGGGCATGCTGGCCGAAAAATCCTTCGATCTGGTAATCATAGGGCAGAACCTTTCCGACGAGGAAGGGCTTGCTTTCCTCAAAAACCTCCGCGCCAAGAATAAAAATATTCCGGTTATCGCCATACTCGAATCGCCGGATACCTATCTGGACCACATGCCTTCCGGCCTTACCCTGGAGAGCCTGGTCCCGCACGGCCACGGCGCGCACGGCGGGCATAATGCCCATCAGGCGCCCAAGATCAGCTACAAGCTGGCCTTTTTCCAGCTGGGCGCCGACGAATGTCTGAGCTACAGCCAGGATCTGCATGAAAGCATCGCCCGCATCCGGGCCGTGGTCCGCCGGACGGCGACAGCCCAGCCGGACGAAGTCGTTAAGCTCAACGAGATCGAGATCAATATGTCCAGCTATACCGTCAAGATCCTCGGACGCGAGATCACCGTCACGGCCAAGGAATTCGATCTGCTCTATGTGTTCCTGAGTTCGCCTAACCGCGTGCTTTCAAGGCCTTATCTCATAGAACGCGTCTGGGGCTACAACTATTTCGGCTCGCCCCGCACCGTTGACGTGCATGTCCGCCGTCTCCGGTCCAAGATGGGCAAGGCCGCCAAGTACGTGCACACCGTGCCCTGCGTGGGGTATAAGCTGGTTCCGAATATCAAGTAGAGCGGAGAACGTCGGAGAATGGAAGACGGGGAACGGATAAAGCGCATCCCCCAGCCTGATCTCTAGCATAAAAAGGAGAATACTATGCCGGCTCAGAAAATTTTAGTGATAGACGATGACGCGCACCTTCGGGAAAGCCTCGCGGAGGTCCTGGCCCTTGAGGGGTTTACCTGCCTTGAGGCCGGTAACGCCAAAGCCGGCATAGAAGCCGCCAAAAAACACAGGCCCGACGTTGTCATCATGGATATACAGCTGCCGGACTCCAGCGGTTTTCAGATCTGCCAGGAATTGCGGCGCTACTCCAAAGATTTTATCCTTATCATGATGACGGGGCGTTTCCTGTCGGCCGAGGAAAAGACGCAGGGGTTCTCCCTCGGCGCGGATGAATATCTTACCAAGCCTTTCGATATTCAGGAGCTCTGCCTACGTATCCGCCAGCTTCTTTCCAGAAAAGGAAAATGATCCGCAAAAGCGGCGCGGGTTACGGGGCGGCGGGCCGGAAACGGCGGTCAATATAAAAAGAGGTGAATTTATGAAAAAAATTTTAAAATGGGGCCCGATCTTCGTTCTCTATGTTGTGGTCTCTCTCCTGCATCCGCTGTCTTCTTCTGCGGCGGGCGGCAAAGGCGAAGCGGCCGTGGATAAAGTGAAGCTTGAGATCTTTTTCGAGGCTATGGACGGCACCGGCTGGCAGTGGTTTTTCCTGGGCGACGCCGTGCGCAAACGGCTTCCGAACGTGAGCATGTCGGTTTATCCGCTGGTCGCAAAGAACAGCAAGGGGGAATGGGAATCCAAGCGGGGGCAGGCCGAGATAGACGAATCCATGCGTATAGCGACGTTCGGCAGATTTAACGGCCCCATGCTTCCCATTTACCTTAACGCCAGGTCGCTCAGCCCCTGGGCCGAAGGCTGGCGCGACGCCGCTATTTTCTGCGGCATGTCTCCGGAAGAGCTGGAGGCGAAGGTGGCGCGGAACGGAGAGGCGCTTTTGAAAGAGGCCTACGCGCGCGCTGAAAAGGCCGGCGTCGCTTCCGCCGCGGTGCTGATAAACGGTCAGCCTTATAAAGGCGCCCCCAGGATCCTGGCCCTTTTTGAGGCCGTGAACGAGCGGCTGCCGGCCGGAAAGCGCGTGGCTATGCCTAAGACCGCGCAGGCCGCCGCCGCCAAAGATGTCCCGGCCCCAAAGTTTAGGATCGTGGTCAGTTCCGGGGTTGAAAAGAACGATATGCTTATGGGAGTGTTCAGCAATAAATTCCCCGGCATAAAGCCGGAGGTCCTGGATTTCGACTCTCCCGAGCGCGTGAAGGATTTTCCCGACCTGGATTTCCTGCCGGCCTACATTCTGGAAGACACCAAGGATGTCCGGACTATGCTGGCCGAAGAGATAAAAGCCGGCATCTTCGCGGAGCGCAAAGGCTACCTTGTCTATTTCGACAAGCAGGGCAGGGGGATGTACGCCGCGGCCAAGCCGGAGCCTGGCCTCCTCAAGGTTTTTGTCATGTCGCAGTGTCCTTACGGCGTGACGGCTGAGAACGGCCTTATAGACGCGCTGAATAAGAAACTCCTGCCGGAAAACGCCAGGATAGAGATACATTATATCGGCGACTCCGTGAAAGACGAAGACGGCCGGCCCGCTTTTAAAAGTCTGCATGGCACTCCCGAATGGGAGGAGGATATCCGGCAGCTGGTTATCGCTAAGAAGTTCCCGGCCAAGCTCAACAGCTACCTCCTTGAACGGAACAGGGATGTCACCTCCACCAGATGGGAAACGGCGGCCGAAGCGGCGGGGTTGGATTCCAAGGCCGTGGCCGACGGCTTTGAAGAAGGCAGGGCCCTGCTGGCGAAAGATTTTGAATATGTTTCCTCTCTGGGGATAACGACCTCGCCTTCTTTCCTGTGGGAAGGACGGTTCTTTATGGTGGGAATGGGGGAATTAGCCAAGATCCCCGGTTTTGAAAAAGTCACCGCCCAGGGTTCTACCGGCGCCGGCTGCGCTAAATAGCGCAATATTTCAGTAACAATGCTGTGATAGAATAAAATACAAGAGCACAGGAACACACGCCTGGAGTTATAAGTGAAAGCCGTGGTGTTCTAATCCGGATGCCCTTGTGTTTATGCGTTCTTGCGCATCGCTTATATGACCGAAGCTCCAAAAAAACGCGGGCGGCTTTTCTATAAATTCCTATTCGTGTTCCTGATCGTCTCCCTTGTGCCGCTTGGAATAGTCGGCTATTATCTGGTGAGCCTGAGCCAGGTGACGCTGAATAAGGCCATTTCCCGCGATCAGGAAGCCCTTGCCGTGGGTTTTGCCGATACCGTTTCCAGTTATGTCATTAATTTCCGCAACGTCCTTTTTGACGCGGCCCATTTGCAGGATTTCGCCTCCATGGACGCGGCCAAACAGCAGGCCCTGATCAACCATATAATGCAGCTGCACGCTCCGTTCCTTGAGATCTCCGTAATGAACGCCAGCGGCGCGGAGACCGTGCGGGTGGGCCGCTTTGTGCGGGACACCAAGTTGCGTGATTTTTCCAATGACGCGCTTTTCAATAAGGTTATGAAGACGGGGGAATTTGTGGGCGGCCTGGAAAAGTATATGGGATCTTATCCGGCCATAACCATGGGGGTGCAGATCGTCAGCCTGGCCAATAATCAGGGCACGGGCGTTCTTCTGGCCAAGATGAGCCTGACGGGGCTTTCCAGCATTCTGAAAACAGGCTTTCCCGAGGCCACGCATACCCAGGCCGCGGTCATAGATTCCAACGGTTTCCTGATAGCGCATTCAAATCTCAAGGAGATCTATAAACCGGACGCCAAAATGCCGGAGGATGTCCTGAAGATCCTGCTGCAGAACGACGCCAAAACCGGCGGCGGAGAGATCAATCTGGATACCGGGGAAAAGGTGCTCGGCGCCTTCGCCGAAGTCTCGGACCTGGGCTGGGTGGTCTATATCCAGCGTTCGATCTCCGTGGCTTACCAGGCCTCCAATGAGATGCTTTCCCGCACCTGGCGCATGATGCTGATAGTGACGGTTTTTGTGCTGTTCCTAGGCTACGCGGTGTCGCTGGTCATAACCCAGCCCATCCAGGCCCTGCGCGAGGCGGCCATCAAATTGGGCGAAGGGGATTTCGACTATCTGCCCGACCTTAATATGCCTAACGACGAGATAGGGGAGCTTGCCCACACTTTCATGCAGATGAGCGAATCTCTGAAAATAAAAACAGTGGAGCTCATGTCCGCCAAAGAGGAGCAGGAGAGGCTCAACCGCAGCCTGGAGAACAGGGTGGAGGCCCGCACCAGGGAGTTGAAATCCGCGCAGGATGAGCTCATTAAGAAAGAGCGGCTGGCCGCGATCGGCCAGATGGCCTCGGTCGTGGGCCACGAGATAAGGAACCCTCTGGCCGTCATCAATAATTCCATCTATTTCATAAAGACCAAGGTGAACGCCGCTGCCGCCGCTTCCACCGTCCCTATTGAGCCTAAAATAGTCAAACATATCTCGATCATAGAATCCGAGATCAGGCAGGCTAACGGCATCATAGACGAGATCCTGGGTTTCGCCCGCACGCGCGAACTCAATCCCAAGCTTACCCATCTTAATTCCTATATCGAAGACCTTACGATGTCCTTCCCTTTCCCGCCGCATATCGAACTGATGAAACAGCTGGCCCCGGAAAATCCGACCGTGAATATAGACACCGACGAGATGACGCAGGCCGTCAGGAACCTGATAAAGAACGGGATAGAGGTCATGCCCGAGCGGGGCAGGATCTATTTGCGCACCGAATCGGCGGGAGACATGGTCCGCATAGACGTTGAGGATACGGGCCCCGGCATTCCCAAAGAGACCCTGGACAAGATCTTCGCGCCCTTCTTTACCACCAAGGCCCGCGGCACCGGCCTCGGCCTGGCGGTGGTCAAGAAGATCGTGGACCGGCATAAGGGCAGAGTTGAAGTTTCCAGCGTGCTGGGCAAGGGCACGTGCTTTAAGTTGTTCATCCCTCTTGTAACCAATAATCAAAATAAGTAACAATATACGTGGCGGGGAAGTGTTAAGCGTAAAGCGGCAGAATGAGCGGTCTCATCTGTTTCCTTGCGCTTTGTATCTATAACACCAACCCCGTCCCTAAACATGGAAAGCAAGATCCTTATAGTTGACGACGACGCCCATCTGCGGGAGACCCTGCGCGACCTGCTGGAGATGGAGGGCTATAAGGTTTTTGAGGCCTCCAGCGGCGCCGAAGCCATGCGGCTGGTCGTCTCGGATTTCTACCACATTATCCTGATGGATTTCAATCTCACCGACAAGACCGGCATAGAAGTCATAAAAGATATCAGAAAGCTCAATACCGACAGCCAGATCCTGATGATGACCGCCCACGCCTCCCTTGATACCGCGGTCAAGGCGATACAGGAATCGGTGTACGATTTTCTCATAAAGCCGGTCGATTTCAGCTACCTCCGCCGCGCCATTAAAAAAGCCGAAGAGAAACTTTTCCTTGAGCAGGAGAATAAGCGTCTCATCGACATGCTTAAGCGGAACAACGAACAGTTGGACCGCCTGAACGGCATGAAATCCAAATTCATGTCCATGGCCTCGCATGATCTTTCGAACGCGCTGATGACCCTTCAGATAAGCTTTGAAATGCTGTCCGCCACGGTCACCCCGAACGAAGACCAGAAAAAGAAGATGGTTTTTATCAATACCAGCATCTCCCAGATTTCCCGCCTCATCGGAGATCTGGTGGACTGGGCCTCCATCGAGCAGGGCAAGCTGCGCATGGAAAAGAATTATTTTGAGATGGATAAGATGGTGGAAGAGATAATAGTTGGGCCGAAAGCCAGGGCCCAGCAGAAATCCATAACGGTGGGCGCCAGCATAAAGAAAGAAGGGCTTAAAATGGTGTGCGCCGACAAGCGCAGAATAAGCCAGGTGCTGATGAACCTTATGGAAAACGCCATCCGGCATACCTCCCGCGGAGGAGATGTGACGGTATTCGTGGAGCGCATCGAAGATTCCGTGTGCGTTTCCGTGAAGGATACGGGCGAAGGCATAGACCCGGCTGAATTGACAAAACTTTTTCAAAGCTTCTACCAGCCGGCGGGCGGTAAATCTCCGCACGGGCGCCTGGGTCTGGGCCTGTCTATTTCAAAAGAGATCATCCATAACCATGAGGGCAAGATCTGGGTCGAGTCTGACGGCGTGGGGAAAGGTTCCTCATTCAGATTCACCATCCCTTTCGCCAAGGAGCCCCCGCCGGAAACCGAAGCGAAGCCGGAAGATAAGCAGGGTGTTTAAGGGTAATTAAATTCAAAAAATAAAGGAGCTTTACTATGGCCAGCGTAAAAAAAACGGTGACGGTTCTGATCGCGGACGACCAGACGCTTTTCAGGGAAGGCATTAAAGACCTTCTGGACGACGAAAAAGGCATTACCGTGGTCGGCGAGGCCTCTAATGGGCCGGAAGTAGTCGCGATGGCCAAAAAGCTCAAACCCGACGTCATTCTTATGGACATAAAGCTCCCGCTGATGGACGGCGTTTCGGCTACCCGCATCATCCGGAAGGAATGTCCCCAGACCAATGTGCTCATACTGTCCAGTTATGAGGATGAGGCGCATGTTACCGAGGCTATCCAGGCCGGAGCCAACGGCTATCTTTCAAAGATGCTTCCCGCTTCGGAACTGGTGCACGCGCTTAAAACTTTCACCTCCGACGGCGTAATGATCCCCCAGCCCATCATGGGCAAGCTTATACAGGGGTTAAGGCAGATGGGCCAGCCCGGCTATGAGAACGCCCCTGATTCTCTGACCGCCACGGAGATCAAGGTCATGTCCCTGCTCGGCAAGGGCAAATCCAATAAGGAGATCGCTTCCGCGCTCGGTTGCAGCGTAAAGACCGTCAAAAACCATCTTAATAGCATTTTTCAGAAACTTGCGGTCAACAACAGGACTGAGGCTGTGGTCAAGGCGCTGGAAAAAGGCCTCATCTCGCACGAAGGGTGAGCGCGGCTGAGCGGCTCGGCGGCGGGGCAGCGCGGCCGCCAAAGAATATAGAGCGGTCAGTCCTACACTGGACTGGCCGCTTTTTAATATTTAAGAAACAATCATAGGGTATAATATAGGTGCGGCTTCGCCCGGGGTAAAGCGCCCCGTTTTTGCCGGTATATATGGGGTTTTCAGCGGACTGTTGGGACAGGGGCTCCGGAATTATGATCTATATGAGGCGGGTTGAGAATCTGTTCGGCAATTCCTTTCTTGCTTTTAGTTTTGTAGTTTCGCGCGTTACTAACGGCGTTTTATCCGCCATCCCTAAGCCCAAAGTTTTCGGTTCCAAGCGACCGGGCCAGAGCACGGTGGAGTATCTTCTTATGCTGGCCATTGTGGTCGGGATGACGCTTGCGATAGGGATACTCTTCCATAAGCGGATTCTGGGCGGGATGTTCAGCCTGGTGGGAAAGGTTATAGGCGCGGGTAAACCCGCGTGAAGCCGTGAAGAAGAAATATATGGGAGCGCCGCAAGAAAAGAAAAAAACAAATCCGCCGGGTTCCCGGACCGGCGGCTGTCCGCCCCTTTCCGCCCGCCGCCTCCGGCGGGGGCAGATCCTCATTCCCTCCATCCTGATAGTCCCCTCGCTCATGCTTTTTATCTACCTGATCTTTGAAACCACTAAGATCTCCCGGGAGAAGATACGGCAGCAGTTCGCCGTGGACTCGGCCGCTTTCATACAGATGGGCGATTATACCAACATCCTTAACCGTACCGCCTACGTCAACGGCGCGTTCCCATACAGGATCTTCAAGGAGGCCTACGAGTGCGTAAACGGCTGCACCAGCGGCACCGAAGAGAACTGTATGCAGCTGTCGGACGACAGCGGCGCTATCTGCGCCTATAAGATGCTTTATGAATCCGGCGCGGTGCCTAAATATAAGGACGATCCCGAGTTTCAGCAGGCTCCGTCGCTGGACGACAAGCCCCAGTGGAAGATCGCTTTTAAAGATCCTCCCAGGGGGGCCATGAACACCAACCCGGCGGCGCCTGAAGAGGACTTAAAGCTTATAACCAGCGAGCAGGGCATCAAAGTCATGATCTATTGGGATCTCGCCGTCAGTATTTATAAGTTTTATGCCCAGGTCTATACGCTGCTGGGCACGGTAGAGGAATCCCAGATGACGGTGTTCGAACGTTTGACGGAAAATTTCAACTTTTTCCGGAAGTCCTATTACCTGAACGCAAACACCAAGGAATGCGTTGATAATCCGAATCTCTGCGCCCAGGACGGCGTAAACAGCCAGGGCGGCTTCTTTATGAACAGGTTCCGCCGCGATCAAAGTATGTTCATGCACTACGTGAAAAGCATAACTTTCCATGCCAAGGTGCCTCAGCCGGGCATCCCTCCCTATTTCCTGGGGAAGACCAATCCGCCGCAGGACCTGACCAGTTGCTCCGGCTGCAATCCGAAGGGTCTGTTCCAGCTTGCCACATTCAGCCCGGCCGCTTTGGCCGGAGTGGGCAGGGGCTATGACGTTTATCAGGGCTGGGACGTTCCTTCTAACTATTTCAATGTGGATTTTAAAAACAAGGCGGCCTGTCAGAATATGGACCGCCCCTGCGTGCACGCTCTTGTCGCCAGCCAGTGTCCGCAGGTAGGCGCCGGCAATAACTGCGTTTGGCCTGATCCCACGCCCAAGTATCAGACCAGGCTTTATCCATAGTATAAAGGCTGAAGGCGTAAGGCTGAGGGCTGAAGGTTTTAAGTTGAAGTGGTAAAGTTGAAAGATAACGTTAAGGATATGCAAACACCCGATCCGGTTGAAAAAACGAAGAAATTAAAGGCTTTTTTCTTAAGCCTTCAGTTTTCAGTCTTCAGCCTTTGCCCTCACCGCAGGCGCGGTCAGGCCATGACCGAAGTGGTCCTGCTGTTCCCTATGTTCATGCTTATAGTTTTCCTCACAGCCAAAATGTTCGCGCTGCTGATACTGGTGCAGAAGATGGAGATCGCCTCTTATTACGCCGCGCGGCGCTGGCAGCTGGAGTCCCATCTGAATGCGGATTTCGCCGCCGGTTGGGATGAGACCTTCCTGAAGCCTAACATAGAGAAAAAAACAAGCGAATATCTCGGTTACGACAAGGCCAGCGTCCGCAAATTCCTTAATTTAAAAGGCACCTCCGCAAAGCTGGATATAGTAAGGACCCAGGTTTGGAACGTGGTAACCCTGACCGTGGAGACCGACGCCGCCGGGATACAGATGCTGTGTAAGTATCCCAGGGAAGTGGTCTGCGCCGCGCCTTATGGCGCCGATTGTAATAACGGCTATGATTATCTTTGCGCCGGCGGCAAGCAGCTGCAAGTCGTGAAGTATGTGCCCAACCGCGACAGGCCTATCCAGTTCGTTCTGCCCGGACTGAAATAGGGCGGCTTGTTCCGCTCAATTTCCAATTTCTGTTGAAAATGCCGGATTCGAGCCGCTCCGGCTTCAAAACCGACGGTTTAGTCATGAAAGACTTGATGCCGTACAGTTCTCAGTAGCCGGCGGTTTCGCTTTGGGCCTTGAATTTTCGGATTTCGTCTGCTATAACATATGTAAGATTTTCAGGATGGGTCGCGGGGATAACTTTTGGTTAGTTCCCAGACCCAGTTTTCTTTTTTTGTTTTGATCCCGCGCCCGCTGGTGACGGGGCTTTCAGGCAATATGTGAGGAAGGATGGAGGGGATATGGCTTCCGAAAATAATGGTGATCGGGAATGCGGTTTTTGGGCTTCGTTTTCAGGGTCGAAAAATATCAAAAGCTACAAATGGGGAAGCTTGGTCCTTGTTATGGCCTTTCTGGCGGGGGGCGGGATCGTGGCGTGGTTTGCCATGAAAAATGCCGCCGATAAGCTGGTTGGCGGGAACAAGTATATTCAATTGAATGCTAACAGCGCTCCTTATAGCGCAGGCGCCGGGGCTAAAGCTGAGCAAGAACAGGCGTTTTTCGCTTCGGAAGAGGAGTTGGCCAAAGCGGACTCTTCGCTTAAAGATGAGCTACTTGATGCCGCCACCGACAATGCAGCCGTTTCGCCGGTTTTGGCCGCCGCCCGCTCCTCGGCGGGAGGCTCCGCTGCGCCCGGCGTGGCCGGGAGGGCCGGGGAAAACGGTTTTTCGGGCGGTTCGGGAGGCGCCGGGCGGGGGGGGGCGGCTCATGGGTCAGGGCTTGCGGCAAAGCTTATGGTCAGGGAGGGCGGGTTTGGCTGGAGGAGCGGAGGAGGGGGCGATTCAGCGCCGGCGGAGTCAAGATTGGAAAGGGGGAATGACGGCGTTTCTATGCAGTCCGTGCAATCCGAAACCAGTAATCCAAGCCGCGGCGCCGTAAATAAGACAAAGACCTCAGTTCTGGCGGCGCTTAAAAATGCATTCAAAATGAATCTTTATGGCGCGCGCCAGTCTTCCCAGGACGCGGCTAGGGGGTGGATAGCTAAGACTTTCGACGCTAACCAGGAGAGCCGCTATTCCTTGGGGTACGACGAAAAGATGAAGGATCTGGACAAGGTGGACCCTAATGCCGTCCCCAAGTATCTGCGTGAACAGAATCCTGAGGCCGGCGGCGCCAATTCGCTGGCCGTGTCCGATGTGGGCAAGCCGTCTTTTGACAAAGAGGGGACAAAGGAAGCGTTGAAGCTGGACAAGGACTACCAGTCCCAAAAAAAGGATAAAGCTCAGAATCTGGCCAAGGCGCTGTTTAATCCGTTGGGCCCTTTTGGCGGCCAAAGCGGCGGCACTCCCGCCACGCCGCCAGTTGACGACGGAGCCAACCCCCCGGCCACGGATGACAAGGCTTCCCCGTCTTCGGATGATACAACAGCCAATTTCAGCGATCCGGCCGACGCGCAGAGTTTAAACGATATCGCGTTGCAGGATTATATTTCCACTAATGGTTATGGGGCGGAATGCGGCTGCACGGCCCAGGCCCCCTGCTGCTGTATGCCGCCCAATGCTGCCAATCAGCAATGTCCGATGTACGGACCTTTTCTGCCCGACGACCCCTGTGGCGCCAATCAGACCAATCCTGTAGGGGATTTCCCGGCTCCGGCCTCGAACGGCAATATGTTCGGATAGACAGCGGGGAAACTGGACAGCTAGGCGGCGGGACAGCTAGACGGCAAGAACTGCGAAGACAATACGATAACGCATACGCGGGGTATTGTGCCGCGTACTTGTTGCCGACTTTGCCCGTCGTCTGCGGCAAAAATAATATAATAATAAGGATAAATGAAAAAAACATTTCTGCCGGTTTTTTTGCTTTTTGCCGCCGCCTGCGCGGACAGGAGTCTGGACCGGGATATAGCGAATGTGTTTGAGCGGCACAGCTACGAAGCGCACGCCCCCGCGAAGATAACCGACCTGCTACGGTCCAGGGGGGTAGCCGGGCTTGCGTTGCTGGACAGGCACTCTGAAGTGGTAGAGGCCGGTAAAAAGTTCAGGGAACTGCCCGGCGGCGGAGGTGTTTCCACCGGGTTGCTGTTCGGCGAGAGGGGCGGCGGTGTGTATGTGTTTAAAGTGTTCCAAGGATCGTCCGGGGCCGGGGCGGGCTTTAAAGACGGGGATCGGGTACTTGAGATAAACGGTATTACAGCCGACGCCGGGACTATTTCCCGGCAATTGAGCGAGCGCGCTGAATTCAAGATAAAGGCTGAGCGCCGGACCCCTAAGGGGCCGGACGTGATAGCGGCGGATATAAAAAAAGAATATTTCTCTTTTCCGGTGGTGTTTGGTTTTTATGAGCCGGATGCCAGGACCGCTTTTGTGAGGATAGGCATGTTTTATGAGGGGGCCGGCGCCGCCGTGGCCGCGGGGCTTGATGTTCTTTCCGGCCTGGGCGCGGAAAAGATCATATTCGACCTCAGGGATAACGGCGGGGGAGTGCCTGGAGAGGCGGCCGGGATCCTTAAAGATTTCGCCCCCAAGGCGGGGCCGGTCCTTGAGCTTAAGTCCCGCCACAAAGGTTATTCCCGGCTCTTTGAGGCGTCCGGGCGGGGCAGATTTGCGTCGCTTAAGGCCGCCGTGCTGGTGAATTCGGGGACCGCCATGACCGCCGAAGCTTTTGCCGCCGCGTTTAGGGAGCTGCGCGGCGCCGCCATTATGGGGGAGACGACCAAGGGGGATGTTTCGCTTACAAAAACGTTCAGGCTGGGGCGGAGTAAAAAGGGGCTTAAGCTTACCGTGGCCAGAATATTCCCTCCTTCCGGAAAAGAGCTTGAGGGGAAAGGCGTGGAGCCGGAGATCAAAATAATTCTGATACCCGGCCAGGCGGAGGAGATCAGGGCGGCATGGGCGACTTCCAGCGAGGCGGCGCTCCTGGGCGACCCGGCCTATAAAAAAGCGATCGAGGCGCTTTCTAAATAAGATCTAAAACTTCTTGACACGTCAAGGACTAGGCCTTGACAAATCCCGGGCATCTGCTATAATATGTTCGGAGGCGGGAGTTGCCAAGGTTGTGCTTTGGTGGTGTTCTGGAAAAGTGGTGTAGTGCCCCGTTAGAGGCGCGGAAGCGGTTGGTGAAGCGTCGGGTGCGGTCAGTGCCTGGGGGAGTGCGGTCGGCGCTCGGAGCGGTGAAGGCAGAGCAAGTGGTAGTGCGGCGGTATCCGGTGCGCCTCTAACGGGGCAGTTTTAGGTTTGGTCACGATAATAGCAAAGCCTGCGAAAGCCGGCGGCGCAAAGCCATAGACCCGCTAAATGCGCGGGGGTCAGGTTGCCGAAGATGAAAACCAGTTGTTGCCGGGTGGTTGTTCATGGCCGGTTTGCGGCGCTTGGGTAGGCAGTGAACGATCAGTTGCCGGTGATCTGCGACCAGTTTTCTGGCCGTTTTTGCTGTCTTCGGGTTATTGGGCCCTGTTACGGGGCATAACTAAGAGAGCTGAAACGGCCTTTTTATTGCCAAAAAGGACTCTGACACCCTTTGGGCGCGGTTGTATGCGAACAGGATGGAGCCCGGTTATGACATTTATTCCTAAAGATAATGCAGGAAACAATTTCGCAACAGCCTATTTATATAATAAAATATATTGTTATTCAGGAAAACTGATGCTGGAGAGAACTTTGTCTTTTTTAACCGCCGCGTTATTATATATTGGTTGTTTCTTGCCTGCGGCTCTGTCCGCCGCCGAAAGCGACGCCGCTTTTTTCAACGCGCAACTGGCCGGGTTGGGCGCTGATAAACCTTTTGCCCGCGCGCAAGCTGCGGACCAGCTTGGCCGGCTTAAAGATCCCGCCGCCGTCCCCTATCTTGTTAACGCGCTGAAAGACCCCTCCCCACTGGTCAGGTGCCAGGCCGCGGACAGCCTCGGTCTTTTGAAAGCGGGGGAAGCCGCGCCGGAGCTGGGAGCGATCCTTGAAAATGATCAGGATGCGCAGGTCCGCCAGGCGGCCGCGCTGGCGCTTGGGGCGTCCGCCGAAGAAAACGCCGTGCCGTTCCTGCTGGGGTGCCTGAAGGACAAAGACGCCTCGGTTCTTTTCCCGTGCGTTAACGCGCTGGGCAATTTGAAGGCGAAAGCGGCCGTGAGACCCTTGAAAAGGCTGCTGGCCACCTCCGATGCGGACCTTAAAGCCGCCGTTATTTCCGCTTTGGGGCAAATGGGGTCGGAGGAAGCTTATAACGCCGTCCAGTCCGAATTGGGGAAAAAGCAGAGTCCGGCGGAAGAAGAGGCCTCGGTACAGGCTTTGGGTAATTTTGCCAGGCCCGGCGCCTCGGCCAGGATCAAACGCGCGCTGTCCTCCTCCAATGACAGGCTGAAGGCCTCGGCCTGCCTGGCGCTGGCAAGGTCGGGGGATAAGTCCGAGGTTTCATCCTGCTCGGGATTGTTGAGCAGTTCCGACGTTAAAGTGAGAAAAGCCGCGGCGCGGGCGCTGGGGCTGATGGGAGACGCTTCCGCGGCGCCGGCCCTGGAAGAAGCACTGAAGAAAGAAAGGAACGCGGAAGCCGCGCAACTTATGGGTTTCGCGCTGGAAAGGCAGAGGAACAGGCCCGGAGTAAAGAACTGATCCGAAAATTGCGGATGCTGGAATTATGAGCGACACCGAGAAAAAAAGCGGGTGGAGGAAACGTAGCTTCCTGAAGCCGGGAAGCCGTTTCGGCCTCTGGCTGGCTTTTGCTTTTTCGGCGGCGCTCGCGCAGTTGTGCCCGGCGCCGGCTTTTGCGGCATTGGGCGTGAATACGCCAGGCATTAAAGTGCCTTTTTCAGGGTCCGGCACTACGTCGAAGGGGTCGCATTCCCGCAAGGTTGTAAGTAATAAGTACGGGCACTGGGCGTTTTTCAACAGCGGGGGCGCTTTTGTCTGGTCTTTCAGCACCGACGGCATGGTATGGTCCGCCACCGAGGCTGTTTTCGGCAATGCTGCGAATTATTACGGCGATGGCGCGATTTTCTTCATGCCCAATGATCCCATTACCAGTTCCGATGTCGTATATGTGGCCGCTGTTCAGACGCCATGGGATACGAATGGCACTCTTAAACTTGCGGTTAAGGCGGGTGTGTTGGATCAGAGCGGCGCCCCGAGGTGGGGCGCCGTAGGGACATGGGTCAACGGCGCCGGCGCCAGTAATCTGGGAGCCGCTTACACCTATCGCGCCGCGCGTTCGTCGTTGTCAATCGCAAAGACCAGGAGCGGGGCCGCCGATAATGTTATGGTCGCTTTTCACGTTGACGACGGCGTTAATAAAAAACCGGGCACCATGTATAATACAGCCGTCCTGAACGGCACAGTAATAGATGTTAATAGTCGCGACGCCGCTGCACAGAATGATCTGTATGGCCTTGGCAGGGGCGATACCAACCCCACGATGCCTGTTGTAATGCCGTGCAAACAGACAAATGACACCACAACCTGCACTGTTGGAGGCGGCGCGAACGTCGGGTTCGTTGTTTATTACAAATTCCGAAGTGCCAATACCTCGGGGCTTCGTTACTGGGACGGAAGAACTGTTGCGGGAGGTGTTGCTTTTACAGCCAGCGCCAATTGCTCGCCTGTAAGTGCTGGAGCCGCGATGAATTACAATATAGCCTGCGCGTGGCGTCCGCACCCCAACAGGCAGATTTATTGTTTTCAGATCAATGCAGTGGGTATCGCCGGTTGGGTGTATAACGGCGCCAACACGCAGGGGCAGTGCCTTAATGCCATCGCAGCCAATCTTAACATTACCACGGCTCGGAATATAAGCATGGCCGTGGATGATGCGGCAGGCAATCTTTACCTCCTGTACGGAGATACGGACAATAATGTGTATTTCAGCAGCAGCAGTGTGTTGCCCACGACCGCAAACCAGGGGACCTGGTATCCGCGGCAGTCGTTTGTTACTGTCGGTGTTGGAGCCAGCTCATGGCCGCAGCTCCCCGGCAAGGTTGAGATTCCGTTCGCGCTGCCGGCATATTGGACTGACAGCAACAATAACAGCGTTATGTGGGATGTCTATCCCGGCGATGACACACAGCCCGCGATCACCACAGTCAGCTATGACCCTTTGGTCCTCTATTCCACCTCCGTTATCAATATCGGCATTACAGGCACTGACATCTCCACCACAGCCGTTCCCGTGAGCCTTGCGCCTTTTGCGAGGATAACTTCGGCTGTCGGTGTGGCTACTACGGCGATCGTAGTAAGTTCGACTACGTGGGATGTTGCAAGTTCGTCGCTGATAGTCACGGCCAATGTGGTAAGTCCAGCTATGGAGGCCACCTATGGATTGCGATTGACGCGGTTTAACGGCAGATTTGTGGATAGCGAGATCGACGACATCATTATATCCCCACCGGGCTTGACAAAAGCTTATCTTATGGATCCCCAGGCGTTTCAGACTTCATCCACCTGCGCTTATGTCCTGGAAGGTTCGTTTTTTAGAAAATGGGGCGCGCTTAATGGTCCGCTCACAACCCAGATTTTTATTTCAACTCCCGGTGTGTTGTCTCCCAAAGATGGGCCCATGGCTACGGAAATTTCTACTTTTAATTATGCCGGCGTATATCCTTCCTCGGTAACTATAGATATTCAAATCAGCACCTTCGTCACCACAAATCGCAAATTCAGCGTGCAGGTGGTGAATCCGGATGCGCAATGGTCCGATGTTTTTGAAAGCACCATCACCATACCGGCTATCTCAACGTCTTCGGCTTACTTCCAGAATATAAATGAGCTGCTCACCTCTCCCACCGTCACTTATATCATCAACGGCAGCTGGTTCGAAAAATGGGGGCCGGTTCTCGGCGGCACCGATACCGCGCGGGTATTTATCTCGTCGGGGGATGAGCCTACCCCCGCTGTCCACGAATCCTCAACCACCGATATTTCGATTTTCAGCTATACCAGCGTTGATCTCTCTTCCATAACCCTGGTGCTGCAGATCAGTTCGCATGTGGCCGCGGGTTTCCCGTACAGGTTCCAGTTGAAGAATGCCGACGGACAGGTTTCGGGAGTCGCCGCGTCCACCATTTCGTTCCCCTCGCCTTCTACCGGGACCGCTTATTTTTATCCGGAAAACGGATTCCTTACTTATTCGACCGCCACATACGTCATCAAAGGCGCCTTTTTCGAGCACTGGGACGATTCTCAGTTCGGAGGCACAAATACGGTGCGGGTGTTCATCTCATCAGGGAACGTGGCTTCCCCGGTGGCCGGGCCCGTTACCACGGACATTTCCACTTACTCATACACGGAGATCACCAATAGTTCTATAACCCTCAAGCTTCAGATCAGTTCGCACGTGGCCGCTGGTGTTTCATACAGGTTCCAGTTAAGGAATGCCGACAGCCGGGTGAGCGGCGTGGCCGTGGCGACCATCACCATCCCCGCGCCTTCGACCGGGACGGTATATCTGGAGACCCCGGACGCGTTTTTGACCAGTTCGACCGTAACCTATGTGATAAACGGCGGTTGGTTCCAGAGATGGGGGGTGCTCGGCTCCACCAGATCGGTACGCGTGTACATTTCCTCGCCCACGGATGTGCCTGTGGACGGCCCCCTGACTACCGAGATCACCACCGCCGCCTACACCAGCGCGTCTTCAAGCACGATAAAAGTGGTGCTCCGCATCAGTACGACCGTGTCTAACGGCAATTCATACAGTTTGCAACTGAAGAATCCCGACAGCCAGGTAAGCGCTGTGGCCGTTGGAACGATAAGTATCCCTTCGCCTTCCACCACAACCGCATATCTGGAGATCCCGGACGCGTTTCTGAACAGTTCAACCGTAACCTATGTAATAAACGGCGGCTGGTTCCAGAAATGGGGCTTGGGCGTAGCCGGCTCCACTAATTCCGCGCGCGTGTATATTTCCTCACCCACGGATGTGCCTGTGGACGGCCCCCGGACGACTGAAATCACCACCGCCGCCTACACCAGCGCGTCTTCAAGCACGATAAAAGTGGTGCTCCGCATCAGTACGACCGTGTCTAACGGCAATTCATACAGTTTGCAGGTGAAGAATGCCGACAGCCAGGTAAGCGGTGTGGCCGTTGGAACGATAAGTATCCCTTCGCCTTTGACCACTGCTGTATATCTGGAAACCCCGAACGAGTTCCTGACCAGTTCGACCGTAACCTATGTGATAAACGGCGGCTGGTTCCAGAAATGGGGCTTGGGCGTGCTTGGCTCCACCAATTCCGCGCGCGTGTATATTTCCTCCCCCACGGAGGAGCCGGTAGTCGGTCCTGTAACCACGGAAATCACCACCGCCGCCTACACCAGCGTGTCTTCAAGCACGATAAAAGTGGTGCTGCGCATCGGTACGGACGTGCCTAACGGCAATTCATACAGTTTGCAACTGAAGAATCCGGACGGCCAGATCTCCGGTGTGGCCGTGGCGACCATCACCATTCCCTCGCTTTCTACCGCTACCGCTTATTTCGCGGATCCCAACGAGTTTTTAACCAGTTCGACCGTCACTTATGTGATCAACGGTAGATGGTTCGAGAGATGGAACGAAGCCCTTGGCAGTACCGATACGGTAAGGGTATTCATATCATCCGAGAATGTGGCTTATCCGGCCGTCAGTGAAGTTGTAACCACTGATATAACCACATATACTTATACGGCCATAGATACGGGTTTTGCCGCCAGTTCCATAACTTTGGTGCTTCAGATCAGTTCCCACGTGGCGGCGGGTGTTTCGTACCGGTTCCAGTTGAAGAATTCCGACGGCCAGACTTCCGGAGTCGCTTTCTCCACTATTACTATCCCGGCCATATCAAGTTCAACCGCCTATTTTTATGCCGATGACGAGTTTCTGACCAGTTCCACGGTGACGTACGTGATAAAGGGGGCCAACTTCGAACACTGGGATGATTTGCAGCTCGGCAGTACAAATACCGTGCGCGTATTCATTTCCTCCGGGAATGTCGCTTCACCGGCGGTCAGCGAATCCGTGACCACGGATATCTCCACCTTCTCGTACACGCAGATCACCGGCAGTTCTATAACCCTTACGCTTCAGATCAGTTCTCATGTGGCGGCCGGCGTGTCGTACAGGTTCCAGCTGAAGAACGCGGACGGCCGGGTGAGCGGCGTCGCCGTGGCGACCATTACTATCCCCGCCCTGTCGACCGCGACCGCTTATTTCGCGGATCCCAACGAGTTTTTAACCAGTTCTACCGTCACTTATGTGATCAATGGCAGATGGTTCGAGAAATGGAGCGGGGAACTTGGCAGCACCGATACGGTCAGGGTATTTATATCATCCGGGAATGTGGCTTCTCCGGCCGTCAGCGAAGCCGCAACTACCGATATCACTACATATACATATACGGCCATAGACACAGGTTTTAATGCCAGTTCTATAACTTTGGTGCTTCAGATCAGCTCCCATGTGGCCGCGGGCGTTTCGTACAGGTTCCAGTTGAAGAACTCAGACGGCCGCATCTCGGGAGTCGCGTTATCCACCATTACTATTCCCGCCATCGCCACCACAACCGCCTATTTTCAGAATATAAACGAACTGTTGACCGCCCCCACGGCCACTTATATCATTACCGGCAGTAATTTTGAGAAATGGAGCGGATCGCTGGGCAGCACAAATACGGTGCGTGTGTTCATCTCTTCCGGGGACGTGAGTGTGCCGGTTAACGGCCCTGTTACTACGGATATAACCACATATTCCTATACCTCTATCAGCGGCGGCGCTATCTCTCTCAGGCTTCAGGTAAGCACCCACGTGGCGGCCGGCGTTTCCTATCGGTTCCAGTTGAAGAACGCCGATGGGCGGGTGAGCGGCGTCGCGGTCGCGACTATAACTATCCCCGCGCCATCCACCGGCACCGCTTATTTTGAGGACGGGAACGAATATTTGAGAAGTTCAACGGTCACGTACGTGGTGAACGGCGGCTGGTTCGAGAAATGGGGGGTTCTCAATACCGATAACGCCATGCGCGTATTCATTTCATCTCCTAATGAGCCTTCGCCGGCGGGCGGTCTTATTACCACGGATATCACAACGGTAACCTACCTGGCCCAGGCGGACGGAGTTATGAAGGTGCGGCTGCAGATAAGCACCTCCGTGCCCAACGGCAATTCCTACAGTTTCCAACTTAAGAATCCCGACGGCCAGCTCAGTCCGGTCGCGGTCGCCACCATAACTATCCCAGGTCCGCTGATCACGCAAGCGTACGACGAATCTCCGCAAAAGTATCTGACCCATCAGTCTTATGATTTTGTGATCAAAGGCAACAGGTTCGCGAGGTGGAATAATAAAACCTGGACGGACGTTCATGGGGCGTCCTGGACCGCGGTGCAATTTATCAAAGAGGGGGAGACGGATCCCACCCCCTATATAACCGTTACCTCCGTGACCTACGTGAGTTCGCAGCAACTGCTCGCGAGCATAGTTCTGAACCCGTCGGTGTCGTTCTCAAGCGGACCTTACAATGTGAAAATTATAAACCCGGACGGACAATATTATGTATTGCCGAGCACTTACAGCATAGAAGCGCCGGTGCTGACCGGGGTCTGGGACGATGATGGCCCTCCTAACTCCGGCGGTTTGAACTCAGGCATAGACATATCCGGAATAATTAACAGCCAGAGGAACCTGACCATTAGAGGCGCCAACTTTCAGAAATGGGACGACTCACGTGTCTCCTCTATAACGATCACAGGCGTCGGAGTCATTGTGGATGCCATTGCGTACCAGACCCCCGCCACTTTTATAGCCAGTCTCAGCATTTTGCAGTCGGCTCCGGCAACCGACAGAAGCATACGGGTAATGAACCCAGACGGCCAGTTTTCATTCGTTATTATCAACGATACTTTCACCGTTACCGCGCCCACCGCCACCATAACTTATCCGGCCGAGCCGATAAGTTTTTCCTCCGGCATCCCTTCGATTATCGGGATCTCCACCAGGGCGCCGGATAATTCCGGCGCCGGCCTGCTGCCGCCATATGTGAATATAACCAGGGACGCCAACGGCTGGCAATGGGACGGGATCAGCTGTTTCGTAGATCCGAGCCCCAGCGTGAACGGCGGGCAGTGGCTGTCCGCGACTTCCGGGGCGGACGACAGGGACTGGTCATACAGCGGCTGGACCAACAGCAATGACAGTTGCAGCGCGGACCTTTCCAACTCCGGCCAGGTCAGCGGGGAAAGCTATACGCTTGTGGTAAGAGGCCGGACCAACGACGGCGGCATCGGCGCCGTAATGTCCACCGTTACTTTCACCATGGATAAAGTGGCGCCCAGCGCCGCCTTCACTTCCCCCACTCCGGGCGCCGGCACGTCTAACGCTTCGATCCTGTCCATCACCGGTACAGCCTCCGATGCGCTGGCCGGGGTGAAAAAAATAGAGCTGCAGATAATAGACAGCGGGCTCGATAATCAGTTCTCCGGCGGCGACGATGAGTATTGGACGGGCTATCCCGCCGGCGGTCTTATCGGTTCGGCCACCTGGTTCAACCTTATAAGAACGCCGTATCCTCCCGGGCCTATTTCGCCTTTCCCCACTCCTTACAACAGTCTTTCATGGATAGTGCGCGCGGTGCCGGACGAAGTTTCCCATCCGCAGCTGCCGGACTGGGTGGACGGCAGGAAATACAGGATCCTGACCCGCGTGACCGACGATTTGGGCTACCAGACCATAAGCACCTCCCGGGATTTTTACTATGATGTTTCCCGCCCGACCCTGACCATTACTTCGCCTATGCCCCTGGGAGCGACCGAGCCTGCCGGCCTTTCGGATCCCAACAATGTCTGGCGTGGCGAACTTGTTAATCTTAGCGGTACGATAGATAATAATATCGCCGATGGCCTGACGGAGAGCATGGTCCGTTATTGTATCAGGGACGTTGAGCACAGCGTGTGGGGTTCCGGCTGTGAAACCGGAGCGCCGGTTTACTTGTCCTATTCGGTATCGCATAACGTCCCGCTGGAATCATTCGATATAGACGTGTCCTCATCCTGGCGCAACGGGTTCTGGTACCAGGTGAAGGCCTATGCCACCGACGCGGCCGGCAGGGCGCATGGCGATGCTCTTAACCCTTCAACCAGCGGCTATTTTATGTTCGACAGCAGCAGGCCGGACGCGAAATTGACCGCTCCGACTCCCGGAGAAGGGTTATCGGTAAATGTTCTGCCTGTGGTAATGGGAACGGCCCAGGATGACCATTCCGGAGCCAGGTATCTGGAAATAAAGGCTTTCGATAATAATGACAATTTTTTGAGTACCTCTACTCCTTTCACTTTCGGCACTACCATAGACCCGGGATTCTCCACGGGCGCGGTCACGCTGAACGATATATACACTTCTTCGATCGTCTGGCAGACTAACGCCGGCGCTTCATGGCAGTCCGGTAAATACTATACCGTCTATTACCGTTCCCAGGACCGCGCCGGGAATTATGAGCTGGGGTGGTCCACCAGAACGTTCAGGTACGATACTCAGTCTCCTCTTACCACGATAACGGCTCCGCTGGACGGGGAACATTTCAATGATACCACCGATATCGCAGCGGTAACCTGGGATCAGGACGATCCGGGCTTTTCAGGAGTTTCCAGCGTGCGGTTGCGCATCCGCAGGATGTCGGATGGGGCGTGCTGGGGCGGATCGTCCTGGGATACCGACCCCGCCGTGGCGGCGGCCTGCGGAGATTATAACGACAATGTCACCGGATTCGCCACCTGGTCCGGCGGCGCGCAGACGCGGAGCCCCGGATTCTTAAATACCGACCTGACCGACGGCACAAGTTACCAGGTGCTTACCAAGGCTAAAGACGCCGCCGGCAACTACCAGACTTCGATAGCGACACCGACTTTTTATATCGATAAAACCAAGCCTGTCGCCAGGCCGGTTTTCCCCTCCGGCGGATTGCTGGTCAATTCGCTTCCCGTGCTTTCCGGAACGGTGGCCGACCCCAGCCCTACCAGTCCTTCTCCGGGGCTGATAGTGAAAGTTGAGGTGCAGATAGAGCGGAACTCGGATAATGCGCGGTGGAGCGCGGGCGGAACCGCCTGGCTCCCAACTTCCGACGGCGGGTATGCCGGAGCGTGGCGGACCGCCTGGCAGGCCGATACCGAGGGAACCCCCAATTTCGGCCCTCCTCAATTGTCCACATTCACGTGGACATATCCAAACGGCACTTTTACGGATGTTAATCTGGGCGCCAATCTCGACACCAATGTCACTTATATTTTCAGGGCGAGAGCCACGGATCTGGCCGGAAACGTGCAAGTGTCTTTTACGGGCAATACTTTCGTTTACGATGATACCGACCCCAACAGCTGGATAACGGCGCCGGGCGCAACGCCGATAAGCGTCATTTCAACCATAGACGGAACAGCCTCCGACACCAGCCCGGGACAGATGACAAAAGTGCGGGTCGCGTATAGAAAAGTAACCGGTTCTTCGCTTTCTCCCGCCGAGCCCGGAGAGCAATGGTGGGATCCGTTAACCGGACTGTTCAACCTGGACGGGGCTGTGCCTCCGGAAGTGGCGCTGGTGACGGCTGCCTTCACAAATCCGGGATGGACCCTTACCGGGGCGTCCACCCCCACCTTTGCGACCGGGAGTTTTTACCAGATCTTCGCCATGGCGGTGGATTCCGCCACCAATGTGACTCCTTTTCCGGGGCTTGGAGACCCCGCGGTCTATACGGCGGGCGGAAACGCGTCCGCCGCCGGAGCGGCGGGGAAGTTCATATACTTCGAATTCGTCGCGCCGTCGGTCCAGTCTGCGATAACGGCGCCTTTTCTAAACGCGCAATATAAACCGGCGGCTCTCAACTCTGTGACCGGGACGCTTACTTACGGTACGACCGTTCAGGTCCGGTTGATAAACGTAACGGCGAATCCGGACCAGATCTGGACCGGCGGCGGCAACAACTGGGAATCAACATCCACTTACCTTACCGGTCCCTGCGATCCTTCTCCTTTGGGTTATGAGTATGACACTAACTACGTGGTAGGGGAGTCCACCTGCGGCTGGTTTGGAACCGATACGGTCGCATGGGCCAAAAATAATCTTATCTCCATCTGGCCCAGCGGCGCGAATCAGTTCAAGGTCCTGGCGCGGGGAGCTTCCGGCTCCCCCGCCACCAATCTGCAAGCCACTCCTTTTGATTCCAAGATGTTCGTGGTTGATAGTTCTGTACCGGTCACCGCGATAATGCTGCCGCTTAAGTCGGCCTACAGAGCGGGAGATATCGCAAAAATATCCGGAACGGCTTATGATGGAAGCCCGGGTATAAAAGTATCGCAGGGTTTCAAGATCTGTCTTTCCACGCAGACGGATAACTGCTGGAACGGGTCCGTGTTCGCTTCCACGGCGGCCGTTCTTCCGGCCAACCCGGCGGTGGGCGCCTATGAGTATACCGACGCCTCCTTTACGGCCAGGACTATTTTCAAGAACGGCTGGCAATATCAGGTGGTGCTGATCTCAACCGACCAGGCGGGGAACTTTAACGACGGCATAACTTCTTCCGCCACTTTCCGTTACGATACATCTTCCCCCACCGTGTCCGTGGATTTCCCCGCCGCTTCAGGGAAGTATCAGAGCTTGACCGATTTTTACGGCCCCAAAGAAGATCCGGTCCCGACCCCGATACAGGAAAATGTGGGGGCCGCCGGAGTCGAAAATGTTTATGCGGCTATAGCCAACGAATTCGACGACAAATTCTGGGACGGCGAGGGTTTCAATAACTACAATGCCGTGGACTCATGGCATGCCTGCGAAGTTCATGCCGACAGCTGGACGTTCAGCGATACGGCCCTTAGCGCTCATTTCACCGATACCAACGCCCCGCAGAAGTTCAAGATGTACGTGCGCGCCTTTGACTACGCGGGCAACGCCAACCTGGACGATTCGAACCCGACAGGCGGGGGTTACAGGAGCTTTACCATAGACCATGATCCGCCGGTTTCCATAACCACGTTCCCGGTGCAGAATTCTTTCGTGGCGGAGATCAGCACTCCGTTCGCCGGCACCGCGCTGGACACCTCCGAAACGGGTTTCCAGGATAAGGCTTCGGCGCTGCAGGAAATAAATCTGATGCTGCGGCGAACCGATACCGGCGGCGGCTACAAATATTTCAACGAGTCCTGGGGCGCGTCGGTCGGTTTTAATCTGCCGACCGACCTGATCGGGGACGGCAGGAACAGTTATGCTTCCTGGACGAGCCGCGTCGCTTCCATCTACACAAGCTTGTTCGAGGAAGGGTATAAATACGAAATAATATCGCAGGCCAGGGATTACGCCGGCAATTACCAGGTCGCGTTAGCTACCATCTCCTTCGGGTTGGACACTACTCCGCCGGCTATAGGAGTCGATGGCGGGAATCATTTCGCCGGGCCTCCGGCGCATAACTGGTGGTATCAGAAATTCTCCACTTTTACCGGCACGGTCAGCGATTTCTCGCCTAATTCCGATCCTCGGAATTACGAGGCCGGTATCGCGACTTCCGCCGCGGAGCATGGGATACAAGTGGCCGTACAGTGCCTATCCGACGGTAAATGGTGGAGCGGCTCGGAATTCGACGTTGTGCAGGCTACGCCCAACTTTAAGTACGGGGTCATACCCGCCTATTATAACGACGGTACTTCAATGATGGGGGTGTCTTCCGGAACCTGGGAATATTACCTCGCGGATCCATCGAAACTTACGAACGGCACCAGTTATTACGCGGTCGCAAGAGCCATGGATATGGCCGGGAACCTGGCGACGCTCTATGCCACCAATTACTTTACCGTGGATACCTCTACCCCGGACTCAAGGGCGACAGTCCCCAGTCTGCCTTCCGTTGATAATATCCCCGTTATTTCGGGTACGGCCCAGGATAGTGCCCCCGGCGAGCTTGCCAATACGGGGGTCGTTATGCTGGCGCTTAAGATAGTGAGCGGCAACTGTTATCAGGCCGCCAGCAACAGTTTCGTCAGTTGCCCGGTGGAAACCTTCCCGGATAACCTTTTGTGGTTCTCTACCGGCACGCCGAGTTCTCCCTCCGCTCAGCCGGCCTCCTGGAGCTGGAACACTACCAATGTCCCGTGGGTGAACCAGGTGACCTACCGCGTATATACCCGGGCCGTGGACAAGGCCGGGAACATGCGGCAGGCCAGTTCGACCCCGGATCTTGAGTTCTATTTCAACACCCCTATGGCCAACACCTGGTTCAGTGTCCCGGCGCCGCCGGCTGTTTCCGGCCTGAAAAATTACAGGTCCGCCTCTCTTAACAATATAAGCGGCACCGCTATAAATCTCCGTGACGCCGGCAGCGTCAGGATACAACTCCAGCGGCTTAAGGCCCCCGCGAGCTATTGGTGCGACGCGGCCTGGGACTGTTCTCCCAAAGGCTGGGTGGATTCCGCCACCGGGACCGTGGTTAATTGGAGTTCCGGGGACGGATCGTGGAACACGGATGTAAGCTGGGCGTCAGCCTTTACGGTCAACAACGCTTCTTATCAGGTAACCAGCATGGGCTGCAACACCGCCAATCAATGCCAGGGCGACATAGACCAGAACAATATAACTTCGAGAGGCTTCATAATAGACGATACCATGCCGGAAGGAAAGATACTGGCTCCGACCGGCGCATATACGAAAACGCTTGCCACGATCTCGGGTACCGCCACGGACCCCAACAGTATAGAACAGCCGAGCCTGAAAAAAGAGGAAGGGGGTAACGTTTACGTGCGCATCGAGGACGATCCGTCCAGCCCCGCAAATTGTTGGAACGGCAGCAGCTTCACCGCCCTTACGGGCGCGGCCTGCGATCTGTCGACCGCATATACGGACGCGACAACGGTGTCCTGGTCAACCGCAACGGCGGCTGTCCTTCTGGACGGCAAGATGTACCGTATCAAGCTTGTAGCCAAGGATAAAGCCGGCAACTCCACGACCGCGGATACTTATGACGTTACCTGCGATACTTCAACGCCCTCCGCGCAGATAACCGTTCCGGCTACTGGTATGACCATCTCCACCATTACCGCTATTTCCGGCAACGCTTCCGACCCCGCGGGCGCCAATTCTCCTAACCAAAAATCGGATCTGGGCCGCGTGGAGATCTCGATCCAGGACCTTAATCCCGTCAACCCGTCCTGGAAATACTGGGAGAACGGAACAGGAAGCTTCGACATCGGCAGTTCCTCGTTTAATATAGTTTCCGGAGCCGCTAACTGGTCTTATACGCACCCCAATCTGAAGAGCGCGCTATTGTCAGGCCATAAATACAGTATCCGCGCGCGGGCTTATGACATGGTTGGAAACGTCCAGCCGGATTTCACGCTGGATGTCTCTTCGTTCACTATCATGGTGGATACGGACGCCCCTAAGACTACGATACAGATGCCTGAGTACGTGGATGGGGAGCCCGGTACCAATGTGTTTGAACTTTTTGATCTGGCGGGGGAGGACGCGTTTTATGGAATTGCCATGGACACGCCCACAAATCCGTCCAATACCGCCGCCGGCATCCGGGACGGAACGGACGGCACCGAAATAAACCTGTCTTATCTCCACAACGGGGACACCTATTACTGGAAAAATATTTCCGTGGGCTTTTCATCCGACACTACCGAAGGGGCGGAGTGGAAGGGGACCGTCCAGACCAACTATACATCAAGCGCAAGCTGGCAATATGAGTTTGATTCCTCCAAGTGGGTGTCGGACAGAGGTTACACTTTGAAAGCCCGCTCCCGCGATAAGCCTACCACGGCTGAAGGGGCGCCTTACCCCAATCAGGAGACTCTTGCGACCTTGGACAATGTCCGCAGGTTTATAGTGGACGGTACCAAGCCGACAGTAAGGGTTTCTACGCCCGCGCTGAACAGCTATACCAAAAATATCGCGGTTACGGGCATAGCCGGCACCGCGAACGCCGACCTCGCGGGGTTGAAGGTCAAAGCCTCCGACGGAATCCTGGTCTATCTCTACCACAAACAAGGCGCGGATAAATATTATTGGGACAGCGCTGCGCAGGAGTTCAGCTCCACCACGGCCAATAATTTCATGCGGCCGGATTATTCCGTTACCGCGGGGACCGTAAGCTGGAGCGTTGCCGGCGCCCTTCTCCCGGACCCGGCTCATGTCGATGAAAGCAGCAGTCCGTTTATGGTGTCGGTCGTAGCTGAAGACATCCTGGACCGGCCCAGCGACGTGGACATAACGACTTTCACAGTCGATAAAACGTACGGAGTGATTTCCACCACCCTGCCTGTGAACGGGGAATTTTACGGCGGCGCTGGTTATGCGGGCGAAGGCCCCATTGCGGCTAAGCCGCTTATAGTGATTTCCGGTTCAGTTTCGGACGCCGGCGGCGGCGGTAATCCATCGGGGCTTGCGCAGGTGGAGATCGCAGTCCAGGATTATGAAGGGGGGGGATTCTGGAACGGAGCGGATAATTTTAATATTAACCCAGCCAATGAAGCGCGCTGGCGGTCCGTTAACGGCGCTTCCGCATGGACATATCCCAAATCGCCCGATGTTCTGCCTGCCTGGGTGTCCGGCGGCAAATACCGGGTCTACTACAGGGTTACGGATAATGTGGGGAATGTTTCTCCCGATACCGCGTTTAATGAGTTCATATATGACACCGACATACCCACTGCCACGCTTCTGAGTCCGAATCCTACAGGCAGCGTCTATTTGAGCAGCCTTACGGCGATCTCCGGCACTTCCGCGGAAACAGGGTCTCCGTACTATTCCAATTTTATAAGTTCAGCGCAGATCTCCATAGAAGAGGTCCCGGATAGCGAGAGGTTCTGGCGGGCCAGCGACAGAAGCTGGCAGCCTTTGTCGGATGAGATCTGGAACTCCACTACCGGGTTCAACGGCTCGCAGTGGGTGTTCACCGGTTCCACGCCTACTTGGTCGAATCTGAATTATCGCGTACGGGTCCGCGCGATAGACAGAGCCGGCAACGTAAGCATTATCTCCAGTTTCACCTTCACTTATGATAATAGTCCGCCTACGCAGGCTATAAGTTACCCGTCCGACTCCACCGCTGAGGATTATAGTTCTCCAAGACTTTCCACCGGTTCGGTCATGGCGCGCTTTTCAGGGACGGCGGTCAGCAATGGTCCCTCTCCGCTCAGATCGGTCAAACTGCGCGTCTGGAATAACGACAATGTGAGCGCCGGAGACGGCCGGTACTGGAATAATACGGCCAAGGCATATAACCTGCTGTCTTCTCAGGGGGATAGCGCCTGGTACGACGCTGATACTCCGTTCACGGCCTGGTTCTCCACTTTTACCTTTGAAACCGATCGCCGTTACAGTCTGGAAGTCAAGTCGGAGGACGAGGCCGGGAATCTGAGCGCCGTCTATTCGACCGCCACGTTCACTATTGATCGCGATATGCCCGTCGCGGCCGCCACGGTGCCGGCGAATGGAAGCATTGTCCGGGCGATGGAAATATCCGGAACGGCCCGTGATGACGGGACCAGAGCGCCGGGTAATATAGCCTCGACCGGACTTTGGGTGGCAATAAAACGGTTGGGACCGCCTTTTGAAGCCTGGTGGGATATTTACACCAGCGACTTCTACGTCCCTTTCTCTTCCAGCCCCGCGACTTTTGACGGTTCCGTGGCGGGGGCCACCCAGCCCTGGAGTTATACTGTGCCGGTCGAAAAACTTACCTCCGGGACGTCCTACTACTTTACCGCTGAAATCCGGGATAATGCCAGTCCCGCTAATATAACAAGTTTTTACGTGCTGGGGGCGACCGTGACTTTTGATAAAACCGCTCCGGTGACATACATCAGTTCGCCGGTGGGTGGAGCGTATTACAGCGTATTCGGCGGCCTGTACGGCGTTGGAGTAGACGGTGTGGGGATCAGCACGGTGGCGTTGCGGATAGAAAAGGCCGACGGCGGGTGTTACCGGCCGGTTGAGCGTGATTTTAGCGGTGCCTGTCCGGGCTGGTTTGCGGCTAAAGGCAGCACATCCAGTTGGAATTATGATTTCACCAATGTCCCATGGGAAGCTGAAAAGCAATACGTGGTGTACTCCAGCGCTACGGATCTGGCCGGTAATCTGCAGACGGCGTTGAGTTCGGCCGCGTTCTACTATGATGTATACCAGCCTACGGCGGCTATGTTGTCGCCCGCCAGCGGCGGATATATGAACGCGCAGCAGCGCGCCAGCACCGGCACGGTTACGGACTATCCGGGCTCCGATATCTTGATGCTGCAGGTGGCATTGTCGTCTTCTTCCGCGGGAACGGCGGGATCATGGTGGACGGGAACGGGTGCGGGCTTTACAGGGGCGGATGCGGATAGCGTATATGGGACGGTCGGCACTACTACCTCGTACGTGCCTGGCGTACTGTTGAGTACTTGGGCCTGGGCTCGTCCGGACGACGCCTACATGGAAACCGGCAAGACATACAATATTCGAGTGAGGGCTACGGATAAAGCGTATCCCGCGAACGTGCGGGTGCAGGACTTTGTATTCAAGTATGACACAATCGCGGCGACAGCTACGATCGCGGTTCCGTCGGTTAATCTATCGACTAATACGTTGATAGTGTTGAGCGGCGGGTCGGGCGATGTCGGAGGTGTGGGTGTGTCGACGATCGCGTTGTCGATCCAGAAGCTGGGATTGGGCACCGCGAACTGTTATACGGGCGCTAATTTCAGCACGGCGGGTAATTGTCCTAACTGGCTGGCGGCTGGAGGTAGTACGACTGCTTGGACGTACGGCGTGAACTGGGACGCTGGTTTCAGTTATGTAGTTACTGCGCGCGCGACCGATCTGGCGGGCAATGAGCAGAGCGTGTTTAATGTTGGCACAAGTTCGAACACGTTCACATATGATGTAAGCCAGGCGACCGCGGGTATAACGTTCCCGTTGACTGGCCGGACGAAGAATCTGACGATCCTGACTGGTACGGCGACTGTAACGACGCCCGCGACGATCAGCCGTGTGGAAGTGCGTGTATTGGATATGACGGCAGGGTACCAGTTCTATTGGCAGCCGGACGTGTTCAATATCAATCTGACGGCGGGTGATAGCGCGTGGTTCGCGGCCGCGCAGGTAGCGCCGGAGAGTGCGAGTGACTGGTCGGACTGGTCGGTGTCGAGCGGTATAGGCTTTGTAAGCGGGCGTAAGTACCAGATCGAAGCGCGTGCTGTAACGAAAGAAGGGAATGTGCAGGTGGTGTATTCAACGGCAGCTACCATCTATGATAATACGGCGCCTGAGACGGGTTTGACGTATCCCGGGTCGGGATTCGTGAATATAAGCACGTTGCCGTATATAAGCGGAGATATGACGGACCTGCCGGACCCTGAGAGCCCGGCGGTGCGCGGGTCGGTTGGTTCAGTGTATCTGAGGTTGAAGCGGTTGAACGATAATTACTGGTGGGACGGTTCGAACAAATTGTGGAACACGCCTATCGCGAGCGCGGTAGTGAACGGTATTTACACTTCCAGTTACAGTCTGACCGGGGAGGCGTTGCCGACGGCTGCGCAGCTGCGTGACGGTACGTCTTATTATGTGACGTCAGCCGGCTTAGACAGCGCGGACGGTGGTGGCAATCTGGAGAGTGACTATCATGTTCGGAGCTCGACGTTTATTTATGACGTATCGAAGCCGTCGACTACGATAAGCGGAGTGGTGAACGGTTCGACGGTGTCGTTGCTGGGTGCGATAAGCGGTGTGACGATAGACAATCCGTGTAATGGCGATGTTACGCGTGTGTGTTCGCAGACGGAGAAGGTGGAGGTGACGATCCAGCGGGTGAGCGACGGGAAGTATTATTCCGGGTCTGCGTGGGGTGATTATTCGGCTGGTACGAGCTGGCAGAGCGCGTCAACGACGGCTGTAACGGGCTCGAGCGGGACGTGGACGTTGAGTAGCGGGCTGCCAGAGTGGTCGCATAACGAGCGTTACTGGTTCGTGGCGCGTTCGTCTGACCAGGCGGGCAATGTTCAGAGCGTATTCACGGTAGGTGTGGATTCGCGCAGCGTGGTATTCGACCTATCGGTGGCGACAGCCACGGTGAATAACTTCTATTTAAGCGGCGGGACGAGTTACTATAACGTAAACACGTCTTCAATAGCTGGGACGGTGGTAGACAGTCCGGGCGGAGTAAGTCTGGTGGAGGTTGCAATCTCGTCTAACGCGGGCGTGGACGGTGACGCGTCGTGGTATGACGGTGTTGATTTCCGCGCGTCTTCAACTACTGCGGGCGTGTACCTGACGACGCAGGTGTATACTGCGGGCGGCAGTGATTACTGGGCGCGCACGACGTTGCCAGCGGCCGGCCTGTTCGCGCAGAACAAGCAGTACAAGATAAAAGTGCGGACGTCTGATAAGGCGGTGCCCGCGAACGTGCGGGTGCAGGACTTTGTATTCAAGTATGACACAATCGCGGCGACAGCTACGATCGCGGTTCCGTCGGTTAATCTATCGACTA
>Ga0156381_119_pt1 | contig 16505 bp, 8 predicted proteins | sample RifOxyA3_FD_108025 | JGI IMG/M metagenome (GOLD analysis project Ga0156381, IMG submission 108025) | Elusimicrobia bacterium RIFOXYA12_FULL_51_18
CCTTTCCCAGAGGGAAAGGGCCGGGCGCTTTTGGGCTGCAACTGCGTCACGCGTCGCTTACATAGCCCAGCTATGCTGCGCTCCGCGTTCCTTGTTTCGCTCCAAAATCGGCCCGGCCAGCTGGGACATTACTTATGTGAGGCTCAATAACCGGAGACTCGGCATAACCGGCCGGCGTTTTTTAATTTTGTTTCAAAAGGCGTTATATGTTTTGAAATTGAATTGGTTAATTATTATAATGACCATGGCGGGCTTAATCACAGGGGAAATAGCTTTGTGGTATTCGCTTATAATTCGATTCCCCGGAAGGTGGACCGCCATAGCATACGGGAGCTTATAAAATGAAAAGATTTTTCACTCAGCCCTCACTGGAATATCTGCGCGGGTACTGTTTCAAAGTGCTTGTCCCCGGGGCATGTCGCCTCACTCTTCCCCGGCGCTCAAGCGGTTATATCTGCTTTGTCTCCCTACTTGCGGCATTTATTCTGTTTTTTTCAGGTCCCGCGGGGCGGACGGCGGAAGTTTCATCCCGGTCCTCCATAGAGGCGAAATTGGCGCTTGAGGGGGCGCTTGAAAAAAGGATACAAATGGTCCTTTCCGAAGCGCTCGGCACCGGAGACATAATAATTATCATTTCAGCCGAACTTCAGGAAGAACATAAAAAACAGGCTTTTGATTTTCTCCCCGGTATTCCGGAAAAGGAAAAAGTAGGGGAGATCTCGCTATCCAGTTCTTTAACCATGGTAAAGAAAATATCCGCCACGCTCATTCTGGACCGGAACCTGCCGGCCGATGATTACAAACTGGCTAAAAAACTTGCGGCGGGTCTCCTGGGTCTGCCTCCGGAAAGAGAAGATCTTATAACCGTGGAAAAAATGGATTTCCGGAAAACCCGGCCTTTTTCCACAGCCGATCTTCTTCTCCCCCCCAATCTCTGGAACCTGATCTGGACCCTGCTTGCCACGATCCTCGGGGCTCTTGCCATATTCACTTTCTTTAAACCGTTCGCCGGCAGCGCAAGGGACCTGGTCAGTGTTCTTGGGGCTAAAACAAGCGATGCTCAAGGGCAGAGCGCGGGCCCGGAAATGCTTGCGTCTTCCGCTTCTGCCGGCGCGGAAGGTGAAAGCAGGTCTAAGGATAAGAGTGAATCGCCCTGGTCGGACCCCGCAAGAAAACCGCCCTTCTGGTTCCTGACTCCGGAAAATGCCGGCAATCTGGCGTTCATCCTGCGGCTAAAGCCGGTTGAGGATATAACCATAGTTTTAAGCTACGTCCCTGAAAGCGTGGCCACGATTCTTATCGAGGCCCTTTATCCGAAAAGCATCGACGCCCTGGCCGGCCTTCCCAAGGTTACCCTTATGCCGGAAGCCAGAATAAAGGGCCTTGAAGCCGAGCTTTTTTCCGCGCTGGATTATGTCGTCGGCAGCGAAGATAAGACGATAAACATCGTAGAACAACTCCCCGACACTATGCAGGATAAAGCAGTCCTGTCGTTCTCCACGCAAAACCCCGCGTTCTCCGCAAAACTGTCAAGGAGCATAGTCCGCTTCGCGGATATCAAGGATATGGAAAGCGCCCAGGCACAGATGCTGATGCGCAGGATACCAATGCGTAATCTTGCGCTGGCGCTTAAAAATTCCGATCTCGCCCAGGTCTTTTTAAAGAAGCTGTCGGAAGGTATGCAGGAAAGATTCCAGCAGGAGCTGGATCTCACAAGAAATCCTTCTCCCGAAGTCCAGCGCTCGGAGCGGGTCCGCGTGGCTCAGGAAATCAAAAAACTGGTCAAAGAAGGTTTTATGGTCTTGGGAAAAAACGCACAGGCTTCCCGCTCCGCTAATACCATCCAGGGCAAGCCTGCCGCAGCCGGTCCGCGCCCCGCAGGTTCAGGCGAGGCGCAACAACCCGCGGCCAAGGCTCCGGCGCAAAAGCCTCCGCTCCAAGGCGTTCAACATAAGCCGGTAGTCCCGGCGGCAACGGATAAAAAAAGTTAAGCGCGGGGTGCGACAAAGATAAGCAGATTTGATTCCTTAGTATTCGGGAGATTTCCGCAGCAGGGGGTTCAGTGCCGCGACTGAGCCCCGGCGAAGGAAGCAAACGCGGAAGGGGGATGGAATCCCCCTCCGGGAGCACCGGACCGATAACCTTAAGAGGTCCGGCGTCATCCGCCCCGCGCATGAGTTGGCGCGGGGTGCGACAAAGAAGGAGACTACGATGGATTTGATGACTTTTTTTGGAGCAGTTTTCGGTATCGGGGTTATAGTTTTCGTCCTTTCCTCCGGAGGCATGCTTCGGTTCCTGCTTAACTGGGAAGCCATAGTTCTGATATTCGGCGGCACGCTGGGCTCGGTAATGATCTCGTATCCCTGGGCGGCGCTCAAGTGGACCTCCAATTCCTTCCGTATAGTTCTATTCCCGCCCAAGCGCCCCCCGATCTCCGATATAATACGGGTTATAGTGAAACTCGCGGACATCTCCAAAAAGAACGGCCTTGAAGCCATAGCGCCGGAGATCCCCCGGCTCCCGCATCCTTTCCTGGCCGACGCCTGCCAGATGATAGTGGACGGAGTGGACGAACATATACTGCAAGAGCGCATGGAGCACGATATCAACACCACGCGCCTGCGCCACCAGCAACAGACCAATATTTTCAACTCAGCGGGCACTTTCGCCCCGATCTTCGGCCTTCTGGGCACACTGATAGGCGTCGTGCAGGTCTTGCGCAACATCCAGAATCCGCAGATGATGGGGTCCTCCATGGCCATAGCCATGACAGCGTCCTTCTACGGCATCTTCTCGGCTAATTTTCTTTTCCTGCCCATAGCCAGCAAGCTCGGTTATTATTCCGAAGAGGACATCCTGTTGCGCGAGATCATAGCTAAAGGCATAGTCTCCCTGCATGAAGGCGACATCCCATGGCTGGTCTCAAAGAAACTTGAAGGTTACCTGTCCCTGGCACTACGGAGAAAATCGTTGAAAAAAAAGTAGAGTCAAGGCGGCCGCAGGTTTTCATCCTTATAACCACAGGTTGGCGGGATCCGGCGCCAAGGGGAAATATTCCACCGGATTTTTTACGGTTAAGTTATTTTGCGGAGGCTGTTGAGTGAAATTTTTCATCGAACGTTATTCCCCGCACAAAACGCAGGAGAATCCCCTCTGGCTTATAGTGCTTTCCGACATCATGACCAACCTGATGCTATTTTTTCTTATCCTTTACGTGTTCAGTCTTCGTCCGGAAAGCGAAGCTCACGCTGTTTTTCTGAACGGCTTCGACAAAAAACACATAGAAGAGGAAAAAGAAAAAAAGGCGCAGGAAGTGCTCCAGAAATTCAAGGAAAAGGATGTCGCGGAAACCCTTCGGGATGAACTGGAAAAAGCGGGGTTAAAGGACCTGGCCGAAGTGCAGATGACCGACAAACTTATCCGGGTGAACATCTCGGCCCCGATACTTTTCAGATCGGGCGCGGCAAAACTAGAGCCGGACGCCATAAAAGTGCTTACCGTTATGGGCAAGCTCCTTGAAAAGCTTAAGCAGAACGATATCCTTATAGAGGGGCACACCGATAATATCCCGGTAAAAAGCGGGGACTATCCCACAAACTGGGCGCTTTCAGCCGCGAGAGCAAATTCCGTAGTGGACTATCTGGCGTCCGGTTTCGGCATCCCGCAGGAGAAGCTCATATCGGCGGCCTACGGGGAATACCGCCCTATCGCGGACAATAAGACGCCGCAAGGCCGGGCCAAGAACAGAAGAATAGAGATAGTGGTGACAAGAAAATAAGGGCTCATCTACCGAGGGAGATTCGAAGTGTCGCAAAAATTGAACAACCAGCTCTGGCTCATACCGTTCGCCGACCTGATGTCCACGCTGGTCATACTTTTTCTATCGTTGTACGCATTCTCTTACAATAATAAAAAAAGCGAATATGAAAAAGCGATCGCCACCCTGCAAAAAGAGCTGGGCGTAGAGTCCGCTGATAAAAAAATAAAAGATATGGACCTCACCAAAAAAGTGGAAGAGGACCTTAAAAAAGAGATCCAGGACGAACAGTTGGGCATCGAGGTCACCACCTCTAAAATAAAACTGACTTTTGCGGCTCCAATGCTTTTCGATTCCGGCTCGGCGGATCTGAAGAGAGGAGCAAAGGAGCTCCTGCGAAGCGTGGCGGAAAACCTCAAGAAGATGGATAGTCCGGTGCTGGTTGAAGGGCACACCGACTCCGCGCGGATGCTTGGCAAAAAATTCCGTTCAAACCGGGAATTATCCCTCATGCGGGCTTTTTCGGTGATCAACTATCTTGTAGCCGGCGGTTTTCCGGCCGGGAAATTGAGCGCCTACGGCTATGGCGAATACCGCCCTCTCGCGCAGAACGACACGGAAGAGGGCCGCGGCAAGAACAGACGCATCGAGATCACGGTGATCCGGCAGGACACGGACGGCGGCAAATCATGAAAACAAAAACGACATTATTTATAGCGCTGGTCAGCGGCTTCGCTATCTGCACGGCCTACGGTCCCCTGGGCAACGCACAGGAATCTCCCCCCTCCGCGGAAGCGCAATCCACTCCGGAAAGCCGGGAAGTGACTCTGGCTTACGATAAAGCCTTTGAGAGCTACCTGGCCGGAGAATATCAGAAAGCCATCGATCATTGGAACCGGATATTGCGGCTGGATTCCAATCAGGTGACGGCCAAGAATATGATAGTGGAAGCCCGGCAGAAACTGGCGGGTTCCACCTCTGGACAGAAAGGGAAGTTTTACGCGCTGGTAGCGCGCGGTAAATACGGGGAGGCGCTGCTGAAAATTGAGGAGATGGCCGCGGTGGACCCTTCTAATCCCCGCTTCCCCCGGCTGGTCGGCAGGCTGAAAAAAGTCTGCGCCATAGTGGAGAACAAGCCGTCGAACGCCAAACCATGGAACATCGCCGCGCAGGGAGTATTCAATTTTGTGAATGAGGAAGAGAACCTGCCCTTTGCCTACGACGCTTTCCGCTACGCCGCCGAACTCAATGCGAAGGACCCCCGCTTTGAAAAGCTTACGGCGATGCTGGAGGAAGAGTCCCCCCAGGTGAAATTAAACGACACAAAACCGGAGCAGGCGGGCGTCCTTGACCACAAGAAAGAGGTGGCACTGCATTACATTTATGATTCAAAGTTCTACCTGGCTGTCAGGGAACTGGAAGACACGTTAAAACTTGAACCGGAAGATACCACGGCTTTGAAACGGCTGGGGTCCACCTATGTCCAGCTTAAAGACTACCAAAGAGCCCGTGAAGCCTGGGAAAAAGCCCTCAAACTGGCGCCGGAAGACGCGCAGTTAAAAGAATACATGGGAGCCCTGGACAGCATTCCCCAGGCCTCCTCCCCTAAAAGATCAAAAAAAGAGAAAGGCAGAAAACCCGCGAACAGCGCTCAGAATGAGTAATTCATTCTGGTAAGAAACGTCAATTCCCTGGTGTTATTGGCGCTGTCGCGGTTATCGGTCTTTATGTTGGTCCCCACCCCGAAAGTAAATTTGGAACTCTGACTTTTCAGCCATAACGTCTCAAGGTTCATGCTTAAGAGGCTTGTATCGCTCGGCGTGACGGGCGTTTCGCTCTTATTGGAGGAAAGCGTGGCCCAAAGCTGCAGCGCTATGGCGCGGCGCGGCATGGCGCAGGTAACGTTTCCGGTGAAAGAATTATTCTTATTGGAAGAACCGTCGATCTTGTCTTTAGTGATGGAATTCACCATACCGGAGGAAAGCGACATTTTCGACGAAATACGGAACGAACCGTTAAGCGAGAGGAGGCTGGAGGCTAGGTCGTGGGAGAGGCGGGTATTATCTTTAAAGTCGCTGGTTTGAGCGGAAATATTCAGCGTGTGGACGCCTATCGGCTGCATCAGCGAGACGCTGCGCGTATCGGTTTTATTGTCCTGCACCCCGGCCGGCTTGCCGAGGGCGGTATTGGAGAGGATGGATGTGGTGAGCATGGAACTGCCGAACAGCCGCAGCGTGTTGGACAGGTTAGTCTGGTTCTGGGTAGTGGCGGTTTTAGCGGGGTCATTGTCCAGATTATCCCTGTAACGGTTATAGGCCGCAGAAAAGGACAGCCAATCGGCCGGATAGACGCCGGCTTCCGCATCGTAAGTCAGTCGATCCGGGATGGCGGACGGGCAGGATAGGGACATAAACTTCGCGTTAACCCGGCTTAAACCGGCTTTGAGCCCGACAAGCCCGGATTTGTACTTCAGTTCCTGCCTGTACCCCGTCCCGCTTACAGACGGTTCTTCTCCGTTCAGATCCGCCGTAAAAGCGCTGGCCTGGTATTCGCCGTTAAACGTGAAAGCGCGCAGAAATTTCCATTCCAGGGCTACGCCGGAAACGGAACTCTGCTGGGGTTTCAGCGTATTGGCGGCGGTATCTATAGTAATGGAAAAGGCGTCGTCCTTGCTGAGTGACGCATCCAGAGAGAGTTTAAGGGAAGGCAGCACATTGTAAGTGACTTTTCCGCCGCCCGTATACCTGGCAAAGCGCCCCGAGAAAGAAGCGGTGGGTTCCTGAGGAGCAACTATCCGTCCGGCCAGTCCGATGAAGGCCCAGCGGTTCTTAACCCTTTCGTATGAAACGCCCATCATACCCTGCCCGTCCAGACTCAGCGGCGTAAGCGTAGGGGAGATGTCGCCGGCGCTCAGAGTCCCCCATGGAGCGTAAAGGTTGAAAAGGATTATGCTGGGGGTCACAGGTCTGCTGTAAGTATGGACCAGGTAAGTGTTGAACAGGAACGAGGCACGCTTAACCTTGCCTACGATATTGGCGGAAGTTATCACCTTATGTTTGCGCCAGCCTCCGGTGCTGGAATTTTTGTAGGTGACGCTGATATCTCCGCCCGCCTTAAAGTCCTGGGGCGGAGGCTGGGTGAACTTCTTTTCAATAACCTGAAACCCCTTAAAATCCGTCTCCATAAGGCGCCGGCCGTCTTTTATCAGGATGACTTTGTACAGCAGCCGCCGCCCGCTGAAGGTATCCGGCACCGTAAAGACCAGCTGCACGCCGTTGGCGCCCCCGGAGGGAACGCTTTCCACCGGGGTTATCGGCTCCGTCTGGGCCAGGAACTTGGTTTCTTCGTTCTCGGTGGTATAGACTTCGGCCACCCAGTAATAGGAGCCTTTTTCCCATTGGCCGGGGCCGGTATTGACCACCAGGGTTTGAAATTTAACGTTTTCGCCGGCCACTACCGGATCCGGCGCCGCTACGGTGAATTGGAGTGTCGCGGAATCCTCAGCCCAAAGGCTGAGTGGGAAGGATAGACAAAGAAGCAGGATCAATTTAGTTGTACGCATAGTTGCAAAAACTATCTTATTATCGCAAATTTCTTAATGCTCCGCGCGTGTTCCCCGGTTTGAGGATCCTTAACATTGAGGGCATAGATATAAACCCCGGAAGCCACCTTTTCCCCCCTCAACTGCCAGTTGACCCGGTATCCGCCGGCCTGTGTATCTACCGTTACATCGGCCCTTGAGAATTGTTTAACCAGCCGTCCGGCGATATCGAAGACGCTTATTTTCAGTTCCATATCTAAAATAGTAAGGCCTGTGTCAAAATGAAAATTGACCTCGTTCTTAGCCGGATTGGGGTAGGCAAATACGGCCTCTTTATTAAGCACTTCCCATTTGGGCGTAAAGACCAACCGTTCTCCGTCTTTCAGCTTGACGGTCTGCGGTTCGGTAAAATCCCTGCCGTTATAAACCCTGATGGAATAAGTGCCGGGCAGCAGATTGTCCAGCGAAAACCTGCCCTGCTCGTCCGCATAAGCCCTAGCCACACGTCTGCCCCGCTGGAACAACTCAACGTAAGGCCGGGTCTCTTCAGGAGCGACGGACGACGCCCGGAAGCGCCCGGAAGGCTGATAGCCGGAGGGAATTATGCCGGTAACCGCCGCCAACTGGTAGGAAATACTCAGGGTAAAATTGACCCCGGAAGCGCCGCAGTCCACGCCCCCTTTGGAGACCGAACTGGTGATATCATAAGCGGTCCAGATGACTTTAACGGTATATTTTCCGGCGCTCAGGCCGGACAGGGCGTACGTTCCCGCGCTGGACGTTGTGTTGGAAGCCGCCAGGCTTCCGCCGGGAGTGTACGCTTCAACCATGACGCCCTGTATCGGCTGGCTTGAAACCTGGGTAACCGCGCCGGAAATGGCCCCACTAGCGGACAGGGTTGCTTGACCGGAGGCTATGTTCGAGATATCCGACCAGTTGCCCGCGTCATCCCTGGTCCAAAGCGCGAAATAATAGGTATTGTCCGTGGTAAGGCCGATCATATTATAACCGGCGCGCGTGCCCGCCGCCAGGCCGGAAGTGCTTATAAGCACGGAGACGGAATTTGTGGAAAAATCAGCCTCCGGAAAGGTGGAATATTGTATAGCGAACGCGCCATTAAGGAGATAACCGCTTAGACCATCGTCACCTCTAGTGGTCCAAGCCAAAGCCACGCCGCCGGGATTCGCGCCGGTGGAAACGGCAAGATCGCCCGAAGCACCCGGACGGGCCGTGTCATAATACGCAAAAGTGGCGCCGTAAAGCTCGAAAGCCCCGGTATTAGCCGGAGCGGACTTATCCACCCCGCGCGCGGTCCAATAATAACTGGCCCCGTTCGTCAGCGACGCCGCCATAATATCGGTGAAATTATAAGTCCAGTAAGAGGCGCTCCCCGCATCCATCACGGCGCGCGTGGCCGTCCAGTCCGAAAGCGCCGGATCCCACCATTTCCCGTCGGAGACGCGCTTTAGCGCCACCTCCACGCGCGACACCCCGCTGGCGGAATCAGCCGCCGTTCCGCTCAGGTAATTTTCGGAATAAACGCCGGAGTTGTCGGCCGGATGCAGGAGAGCCAACGCCGGCGGAGCGGAGTCAAAAGTGAAAGTATAGGTCGCGTAGGAAGCGGAATAGTTGCCCGCGGTATCCGAAGACCTGGCGGACGCTTCATACTGCCTGCCGGTAACCAACGGCATTGTCATATTGAAAACGAACGGGTAAGTGCCGGCGGCCACATGCCAGAAACGCGACACTGAAAGAAAGCCGCCGCCGTTCCAAAAAAGTCCGGCAGCCTTATCCTTGATTGATAGTTCGGTAGCCAATACCGGCTTGGCGTTCGTCTCCATGTTATAGCCGCTTACCTGGGTTATGGTGGAGAGGTAGAGAGCGGTAGGAGAACTTATAGTCACCACGGGCCCGCTGACATTTTTTCTTATCACGAAAGCGTCAAAAAACAGATTTTCATTACCGGCCTGATCCACAGCCTTAAGACTGAAATAATTTGAAGTGCCGTTGGCCAGACGCGTAAAATCATAGCTCCAGACAGCCTCGAAAGCGGATAAACCGGCGACGGACGCGATGTCGGTCCAGGGGATCACATTTCCGCTCGCGGACAGCCCGTTGGAACTAACGCTGTACTGTATGCGGTTCAGGCCGGAAACAGATTCGGCAAAAGTTGCGCTGGAAACCGGGCCCGGGTTCTCAACCGCCCAACCCGCGGGCGAAACATAAGTGACCGAGATAGCGGGAGGCGTGGTATCCTTCAGTACATAGAAGGCGTCGAACACTGTGGTGGAATTAAAAACGTTATCGAACGCCCTTACCGAGATATAGCTGGTCGTCCCCTCCGGCATAACGTCCCAGACGGACTGGGGCAGGGCCCAATCCTGAGTATAATCGGACTGGTTAATAGTGTCGGCCACATTGGTCCAGCCGGCGACGATGCCGGTGGCGCCGCCGGCATCCGTAGCCGCCAGGACCTGGAACTTCAGAAGGTCCGAACCTCCGGCATCCGCAAAATCCACATTATAGAGCTGAGTATCTGCGTTATGCCAGACATTATCGGCGGCCTGATTATTCACTACCGTGGGACTGCTGACATCCAGGGCTGCGTCGAACATCGTCTTGAACGGCGGCAAATCCAGAAAGGCGGTATTCCGGGAAAGACTGTCCACGGCGCGCACCCTGGCATAAAAAGTGACGGCGGGAGTAAGTCCGGTAAACTCCGCATAATTGGCGGCGGTGGTCAACGAACCGCTCAATGGCACGTAGCCCGGACAGCTTGAGATCTCGCAATAATAATTAACCCCGCCGGGATTTCCATTCTCCCGCCAACTCACCGTGGCGCTGGACTGATTAACCACCGTCCAACTGGAGAGCGCCGGCACGGCGGCGTAAGTGCGGGTGGCTATGTAATTAGAGTACGCGGTTTCCGTGCCCACCCAGTTCCTGGCTTTTACGCGGAAATAATAATCGGTGTCCGGGGTAAAGCCGGCGGTGTCCCAGCCGTGGCCGGGGTTCCAGGTAGAACTTGCCATGATCGCGGGGAAACCGGAGACCAAAGCCGCTTCGGCCAGATACTCGGTGCCGGCGAAAGTGGAGACCAAAACGCTCGCGTATGATGCCGAGCCGTCCGAGCCGCCCAACAGGCATAGCCTGCCGCCGATATTCTCAAGCGTATGGAACTGCCTCGGGGAGGAAAGAGGATTGAACGCGGTCCAAACGCCGGTGCCGCCATCCGCTGAAATAGTGGAACCAAAAACAAGCAGTTGGGCCGCGGAGCCGTTATTTCCGCCGGCAACCACCAGGCGTCCATCCACAATACCGGTCTTATGACCGTAACGCACGGAAGGCAGCGGGCTTTGCGTCTGCCACGCTCCCAGCGCGCCGTCGGCGCCGATATTCGCCGTCCAGACCGTGCTGCGCGCGTTGGCGCCGTCCTTTCCGCCGCTTACATAAATAACCCCGTTATATACCGACATCGCGTGCCCGTAACGCGGGGACGGCAGGGACGTTTCCGCGTTCCAGGCTGAAATAACCCCGTCATCGCCCAGCACAGCCCTGGCAACCACGGCGTCCGCCCCGGAGGAATAACCGCCGGCAACATAGATCTGTCCCTTATAAAGAGACGCCGCGTGCAGATATCGCGCGCCTGAAAGCGACGCTTCAGCGCGCCAGGCGCCCAGCGCGCCCGTTGTTGATATAGCCGCCGACCAGACCTGGCTTGCGGCCCCTCCGGAATTATAACCGCCCAGCGCGTACAGGCGGCCTTTAGCGGCCACTACCGCCAGGCCGTAACGGGCAGACGGCAGATAACCGGCCACGTTCCAGGAATTCCAAACTCCGCCGGAGTCAACCGGCGCGGAATAAACCGCACTGCTGAAGCTTATCCCGTCATGTCCGCCGGCCGCATAGATAAAACCATCGTACAGAGCCGAACAGTGACCGTAAAGCGCCTTAGGCAAGGCCGACTGAGTTTCCTGCGTCCAAGGAGTATTGAATACCGCGCCCGGATTCTTAAAATTCGCGTAACGCAGGCTCACAGAGCGGGGACCGATATCGGTAAACCCCATGGTGTTTTCCACAACGCCCGAACTGAGCGTAACCGCGGCCGTGGAGACCATCCCGGTAAAGTCGCTCTCCATGTAATTCGGCTGTAAATAAGCGTAATAGGTGGTATTGGGTCCCAGGCCGATAAAACCCGCCGCGTATGCGGGCGTGCTTTTAAAAGTCAGATAGGGATTAGTACCCGCGTAAGTGGAGAGAAAGACCGTATAATCGGTGCCGGATGGATTGGCGTCAAGCCAGCTTAACGATAAAGATTCCTCCGCTAAGCCGGAATAGCCGTAAGCGGACGGAGTGCTGAGCAGATAAGAATAAAACCCGGCTTCCACCACCGCCGCGCCGCCGCCGTGCATACCGCTGTCCACCGACCCGATGAAGCCCTGCGCGCTATAGATTCCCCCCGTCATCTCAATATTGCCCGCCGGAGCGCCGATAATATCGTCGCTGACCACAATAGCGCCGCCGCTCTTGATGCCGGCGGCGTGTGTTAAAGAAAGTGGCAACAGGACTAATATTAAAAAATGCAGAAATGGGAAAACAAGAAATTCCGGCGAAAATGCCCGGAATTTACCCCCAAACAGTGTTTTTCCTGTTCTCATAATTCAAAAGGTACCTGGTACCTTTTTAGTACCCAAGACCTATCCCAGAACCCATTGCACCTTTTCCTCTACCAAGTACATGACGTCGCCCCATCTGGCAATTTCCATGTCGCGGCTGGGCCATCACAAATACATAATTTTTTTGACGCACTGCCTAAAGCGATCACGCCATCATGGGCAGAATCACATGTTACTGGCGGACTCCCGTATCTGGACAAACGCATATAACCATTAACATGCAAAGTGGCCTGAGGATTTATCGTCCCTATACCGACATTGCCTCCCACAGTACCGCCATTAGTTCCAGGCATAAGAAGCACATTCCCACCTTGCCCGGTAGCAGAACCACTGTTGCCACCTTTAATTATAACATCACCACCTGGAGCTGTAGCGGTAGTATTGATATTATTACCTGCAATTATGGCAACTTGCCCCCCCTTAGTGCCAGCGCTATTAGTAGTACCTGCCTCCAAATTAATAAATCCCCCAACACCCGACGCGCCGTTATTATCTGCCTGCAAAATTATTGGCTGCGGTGAAGAAACAGTGCTTCCATAAACATGCAACTTAGCTGTAGGCTCCGTAGTTCCGATGCCCACTCTGCCGTCATTTCTCACAAACAGCAAAGTATACCCGCTGAAATTTGTCACATTAAGAGCGGATTTAGTGCTATCGCTGGTATCGCCTTTAACTTCCAATTTGCTTCCGGAACTGGGACCCCCGCCATCTGTAATATATACATTTCCCTCGAAACGGCCGGCAAAGCCTCCTCCGCTAGCAACACCTTTCACGGCGTCGGCTCCGAAATTAGCCCAGCCGTAGACCGCCGCATCAGTGGAATTAGCGGAAGTACTGAGCCCAGCTATAGTCCCCCCCGGACCCGCCACATGTAGTTTATAAGCGGGTGTAATCGTCCCGATTCCTACTCTGCCATTGTTCGTGATCACCATCATGCCGGTCCCGTTATTGCTGGATATCTTTACCGCATATGCATCGCTTATTGACTGCTGTAAGTCAAGTTTCGCATTAGGATATGCCGTCCCGATGCCGACACCGCCGGCAGAGTAACCATTACCAGGCATAAGAATAATATTTCCACCTTCCCCCCCGGAAGAACCACCGCCTACGCCAGCCTGAATCATAACACTGCCGCCTTGCCCCGTACCAGCCGCAGTAGCACCTGCCGTTATGGAAACTTGCCCTCCGACGCCACTATTAGCAGCACCTGCTATTAAATTAATATACCCACCTGAACCTGCTGAGATGTTGTTATCCGCTTGTAAAACTATTGGCAGCGGCGAAGAGCTATTCCTTCCGGCAACATGGAATTTAGCTGTAGGATCCACCGTCCCTATGCCAATGTTGCCGTTACTGTCAATAGTCATCGCGGTATTAGTTATCCCTGTTCCGATATTATTAGAGGTGCCGAACATAAGCCTTGAAGAACTTGCCTCGCTATATGCGGCGATTCTTGCGGACGGGAGCGATCCAATAGTATTAAGAAAATCTATTGCCGTATAATTGTTCAGCACATACGGAGCACTTAAGGAAAGTATTCCCCGTGTTGTTCCTGTAAAAGCAGGGATCGAGGTCCCCACTAAATCCACGTTAGTTACTGGGGCCGTGGTCCCGATGCCTACGTTGCCGTTATTCCTGATCACCATTCTGGTTTGGGACACATCTGTACCATCGGGAGTTGTGGCAAACTCAATCCGTCCCGGCATGTCCGCGGTAATGTCGCCCGTAGCCGCATCAGCCACCACTGATATTTTAGCGGCGGATTGATACGTGGACGATAAACTATTATAGCCGTAGGAATCAAGCGTGAATAAAGGACTGTTTGCAGGAATAACGCCAATATTGTTTTTCATTTTGGTGACGATAGAAGGCGAATAGGTTGCGTCATCTCCGGCGGCGCTGATAGACAATCGCGTGCGTGAATAATTTCTTTCCAGATTCACGTCGCCATTAAAATAACCCGCCCAACTGAGGGCGCTGCCGTCCAGATAGCCCAAGGCCCCCCATGGTCCCGAGGCGCTTGCGTCAACAGCGCCTAACACACCGGCCGATTCTTTCGGACCAGCCGAATTAAGGTATCCCGCAACCCCGATAATGTTGCTAAACGCTCCGGCAGGCGCATTCGCATGTCCGACAATTGCCGTTCTGGCGCCAGTCAGTCCTAGAGAACTGCCGCCGCCGCTGGTTCCCTGATACGCATATATAGTGTCTTCCCCGCTCGCAGTGGCGGTACTGCTCGCATACAATCTGCCGTTAAAATAGCCCGCCCATTCTCGCGCCCCCGCATCCCGATAACCTAATGCTCCCCAGGTAACAGGATTCCCTGCCGCTCCTCTATCAGCTCCGCCAAAAACCCCCGCCGAGTCTGTTTGACCAGCGCCATATAGATAGCCGGCTACGCCAAATACTTTTGTTACCGCCCCATTTGAGTTAGCAAGTCCTGCAATAGCTGATTTTGAACCCGTAATCCCATAGTTCGTCGTGGCGAGACCAGCGCTCGGGTAAATATAGGAGTATATACCGTGCTGGTTAAGAGTCCCGCCGGAAGCGGATACCTCCAATTTGTGTCCTGTAGTCGGAACGATACCGACACCGATGATATCGCCCAGAGTGGCAGTGTATATTGCGCCGACGCTGTTGGTCCAACCGCCGCCTGAAACGTCGAAATTAGTCCAGCTTGCGCCATTATAACCCTGAAAATGGTTGCCGGCTGATGTATTGTAACGAATGCTACCGGCACTGTTGATTGCCGTATCTCCTAATCTGACCGCTCCATTAACCACCAGTTTCTGATCCGGACTGGTGTTTCCGATACCGACGCTACCATTTTCCACAATAACGTTGCCATCTTCCACAATAAGGCCGTTATACTGGAGGCCGGTATAAATACCAGGGTTAAAAGTGGGAGATATCTTGACCGCAGTTAAAATCTGGGAATTCATACCAGCATTAAGTATTGTGGTTATCGGAACGGCTGTATTATCCGGGATCCCGGAAGCGCCTAGAGCCGATATGGCGACATTACTAGTAGGCCCTCCGACTTGTATCCCAGGTGAAGCCCAACTTAGCGCCGGATACCCGGCCACCTGATAGGAGCCGGCATACCCGGGTATATTGATCGTATTGGTTTCGCCGGCGATACCGACCGTCAAGCTTCCATTCGCGGAAACTTGAAACTTAGTGGTACCGTAATTGCGAATATGGAACAGGTCCCGCAACACAGCGCCACTACTTCCTGAATCAAAGGCCACCATAGGCCCGTAAAATGCGGCGTCATTATTGGCTGTGGTATAAAGTTTAAACAAGTCGCCTGTCCCGCCATTTTGGTTAACTGCGATAGATGGAATAAATTGTGCATCAGTAGCGCTGGCATTAACTATCTTAAGAGCCGAATTTAAACCATCTGAAACAGTAAATTCAGCTAAAGTTTCCGCGGCCCCCGCAGACGCAGTCTTGTGGACATGAAAAAGTGCGTCCGGGCTTACCGTCCCGATAGCCAAACCCCCGGTAATAACTACATCCCCGGACGCGCCTAAGTTATGCGCCACTACGTCGCCTTCCGCGTCCACGGAAAAATTCGTAACACCCGCACCGGTAGCCTGCATATCGAACAGCTTGGCATCTGCCGCGGGCGCACCAGCCGGCTTTATCAGGATCGGCGAAGCTGTGGCCGACGTAAACGTATTGTTCCCGGTTAAATTATTAGCCGCCGTCGTATACACGCCATTGGTCACCGTACCCGCTGACCCGGTCACGCTACCCGCGATAGGATTAGTGACCTCCAGATCGGTAAACCACCCTTTTAACAGTCTCGACCCGGTAACACCCAATGATCCGGTCATTGTGATATTATTGGCGCCCATATCCAACGCCCCGCCCATCGTTAATCCGGTAAGCGTGCCGACCGAGGTGATCGCAGTCTGCGCCGCGTTGGTTACAGTGGCAGCCGACGTGGCCGTCGCCGCACTTCCGGTTACGTCGCTCGGCTGCCCGCACTGGGCGACACCGGACGCGTTTACGCCTAACGCGACATTAGGAAGCGCGCAGTCTGTAGGATCAGCCGCCAGGGCGGTAGCTGTACCAGCATTCCCCGTTACGGAACCAGCTGTCCCGGATACATTCCCCGTCACATTTCCCGTCAAATTGCCGGTAAAGCTATGCGCCACCACGTCGCCTTCCGCGTCCACGGAAAAATTCGTAACGCCCGCACCGGTAGCCTGCATATCGAACAGCTTGGCATCTGCCGCGGGCGCACCAGCCGGCTTTATTAGGATCGGCGAAGCTGTGGCCGACGTAAACGTATTGTTCCCGGTTAAATTATTAGCCGCCGTCGTATACACGCCGTTGGTCACCGTACCCGCGTTCCCCGTCGCAGAACCAGCTGACCCGGTCACGCTACCTGCGATAGGATTAGTGACCTCCAGATCGGTAAACCACCCTTTTAACAGTCTCGACCCGGTAACACCCAACGATCCGGTCATTGTGATATTATTGGCGCCCATATCCAACGCCCCGCCCATCGTTAATCCGG